>Ga0256840_1004575_pt1 | contig 10291 bp, 7 predicted proteins | sample 355202metaG_FD_185969 | JGI IMG/M metagenome (GOLD analysis project Ga0256840, IMG submission 185969) | Hydrothermal vent microbial communities from Mid Atlantic Ridge, Atlantic Ocean - 355-202 | ecosystem: Environmental > Aquatic > Marine > Hydrothermal vents | place: Atlantic Ocean: Mid...
CCAAAATAAGATCTTTACAGGTTCATACCCAAGATAAAGAAGTAGCTCAGGCTGGTGAACGAACAGCCCTTAATCTGCAGGGAATTGACAAAGATAAAATTGAGAGAGGAGACATAGTAGCCCGGCCTAATACCTTGTTTCCTGACCTAACCTGGACCGTGCGTTTGTTTTATCTTTCTTCTGCCCCTAGACCTCTCAAGCATAGAACTGAAGTCCATTTTCATCACGGAAGCAAAGAGGTTTTGGCTAGAATTTATTTTTTAGAAAAAGATGAAGTTAAACCAGGAGAGCAGGTCCTGGCTCAGGTAAGGTTTCCCGAACCAATGGTTGGCGTCTTTGGCGATAGATTTGTGATCAGATCTTTTTCTCCTCTTAGGACTATTGGAGGGGGCATTATTTTAGATCCAATGGCCCCTCATTTAAAGCGACGATCACCTGATTTGGCTTATTTTGATCAGATAGAAAAACTAGAGCCACAAGATTTGATTTTAAACAACTTGCACCGGGCTAAAACCAAAGGACTTAACTTTACAGAACTCGTGGTCAAAACAGGACTTAAGACTCAGGTTTTGGATAAGGAGTTGCAGAAATTAGCTTCTCAAGGCAAGATATTTTTATTTGAACGGGAACAAAAACGTTATTTGATTAAAGAGGTCTTTTTAGAGTTAGCTGAGGATTTAATGAAATTTATCCAAAATTTCCATCAAAAAAATCCCTTGACCCAAGGTATCACCAAAAGCGAATTGCTTTCAAGCTGGGGTAAAGAGTATCCAGAGAAATTAGTGGAAACTTTGCTTAGCTATTTGCAGAAAAATCAAAAAATAAAAAATATAAAGGCAATTATCTCTCTTTTTTCCCATCAAGTCAGTTTAGGCCAAGAAAATCAAAAGAAAATAGAACAGCTTTATAAATTGATAGCTGAAGCTAAAATGACCCCGCCTATGGTTAAAGAAATTATCAAGGTTACAGGTTGGAACGACAAACAAGTTTATGAGTTGCTAGGGTTATTGGTCAAAGAACAAAAACTGGTGCAAGTAAATGAAAACTTTTACCTTTCAGCTCAATCTTTCTTAGAATTAAAAACAAAATTAAAAGACTATTTTAGTCAAAATCGAGATTTAACCCCCAAAGATTTTAAAACTCTTACTGGCTTATCTCGAAAGTATTCCATTCCTTTATTGGAGTTTTTAGATAAAGCCAAAATTACCATGCGCGTAGGAGATAAAAGGGTTTTACGCAAAAAAATAGACTAAATTAAAGGAAATGACCATGAAAAAAGTTGATTCTAAGGTAGTTAGGCTTATTCAGGAAAAAAACATTTTCTTTATTTTAGTAGATACAGACTCTTTATTTACCAAAACCTTTGAAGTTGCCTTAAAAACACTCGGTTTCGGTAAAGAAAAATTTACCTTGCACACTCAAAAAGAACTAGTTGTAAAGATTAAACATCAATTATCTCAAAACAAACTTCCTTTGCTTTTTATTGACTTTTCGTTGCAATTCGATGTGGATGAAGATTTTATCCAAACCTTACGTCAGATTTTTACCAACAAAATAAAAATCATTTGTTTAATTAACGAAATAGAAAGAGATCGTTTAGTCTATATGCAAGAAATGGGGATAGACAATTTTATTGTCAAGCCCATCTCTATAAATTCTATTATTCAAAAAATTGCCAATACCCTTGAGCCAAGTCCTTTGAGTCAAAAGGTTGATTTGGCGATGCAATACTTAGAAGAGAATAAGCTGGAACAAGCCAAACAAATTATTGACCAAATTTTAAAAATTCGACCCAATAGCTCTGTAGCCTACATGTTGTTAGGGGATATGTATATAATCCAGAAAAATTTTGAACAAGCAGAGCAAGTTTATCTCAAAGCGTCATATTTAAGCAAGTTGTATTTGGAACCCTTAAAAAAGCTTGCCTCTCTTTATGCAGAAACCAATAATTTAGAGCAACAATTATCTGTCTTACACAAACTTGATAAGTTATCTCCTTTAAACCCAGAGCGTAAAATAACCATTGGTAAAATATACGTTAAACGTAAAGAAATAGATAAAGGGAAGGAGTATCTGGACTGTGCAATCAAACAAATCAACAAATTGCTTCATCAAAAAACAGCTGAAATACTAACGAAAATTGCTCTAGAGTTAAAAGAATATTCCCCGGAATTAAGCTCAGAATACATGTCCCAAGCTATTCAAGCCAAGGAAAAATACCTTACTCCCAAAGATATCTGGATGTTTAACGAGTGGGGAATAACCCTGCGCAGACAAAAGAAATTTGACGAAGCTATTAATTGTTATCAAAAGGCCTTAGAGATTGATTCTGAAAATAGCCACATTTTATATAATCTGGCCGTAGTTTATTTGGAAATCAATCAACCCTACCGGTCCCTAGAATATGCCAAAAAGGCTTTGAGCTTTGACTCTGATTTGCCTCTAAAAGGGGCCAACGTAGCTTATAATCTGGCCTATATCTATTATAAAGCCAAAAACACCCTCAAGGCAGAGACCTACGTTAATTTGTCCCTTAAACAAGATCCCAAGCACCAACGAGCCCAAAAGCTTCTGACTAGATTAAAATCGTATAATGTGCTTTAAAGACGCCTATGCAAAAACTAACTTGTTCTAATTAGGACGCAATTGCAAAAAGTTAAAAATTGCATTTTCCGATAAAACAGCCTATTAACAATATTCTGATTAAATATTTTTCATTTAACCCTGATTAATATCTATTATGAAAAGAGTTTTTGCAGAAGCGTCTTATTTTTTGTATAATTTGTTATTAATTTCCATTTCTTTGGAGGTAATTTGGGTACACCACATGGTTGGAGATGTGTTGATGTTAGGTCTAAGTAGAACCACGCAGTGTTGCTTGGGAGCACCTTGAGTGTCAAATTCATAGACTCGTAAGTTTCTTCCCGAAGCTCTGACTGTATATTCCAGAGAAGGAACTTCTTTCTTAAATACAGAAACTAGCCAATTCCAATCAAATGCTCTGCTTAAACTTAGCTGAAGAAAAATAAATCCCATCAATAAGACTCCAGTCAAGATTATTTTTTTGTTATCCATATTATACTTCCTCCTTAATTTTCGTATTTGTTTACTTGTTTTGATAAGTTAGGTCAAATTTTTTAATTTTTTTGGTTGTAAAAAAATATAAAAAACATTTGACAATTATTAGAGATGTCTATAGAAGAGTTACTTCTTCAGCATAATAAGTGGGCTACTAGCTCAATTGGTAGAGCAGCGGACTCTTAATCCGTTGGTTCAAGGTTCGAGTCCTTGGTAGCCCACCAAACTTATAACTAAACCTAATAATTTATCCCTTCATTTCTAATTATCTCTAGTAAATCGAGTAAATATTCCCTCAAATTTAGATTTTTATCTTTGCCGGTGTTTTTTATTGTCTAAGATTTTTACTTATTAGTTGTAAAAAATTTTTTAAGTATTGACGATTCATCTAAATTTAAAGGATAGTATTTTAAAAATGAAGTCTTGATTTTGTAATTGAAGTTTTTTTTTATATTAGTTAAGGGGTACTACTGGTTATAGGGTAAAACAGGGGGGATAAAATTTTGCAAATAGTTTTAGCCACTAGCAATAAGGGAAAAGTTAGGGAAATTGCCAGTATTTTGGGAGAGATGTCTGTAGTTATTAAGACCAAAGCTGATTTTGGTTTGGGTGAAATCCCAGAAACAGGTAGTACTTTTGAAGAAAACGCCTTGTTCAAGGCCAAAACGGTTAGTGAGGCTACTGGTATGATTGCTTTAGCCGACGATTCTGGACTGGTGGTGCCGTACTTAAATGGTGAGCCTGGAGTTTATTCTGCCCGTTATGCTGGACCGAAGGCTACAGACGAACAAAATAATGTCAAGCTTCTGGCTCGGCTCCAAGGGGTGCCAAAAGAGCAAAGGTCTGCCTACTTTGTTTGTGTGCTTGCCCTGTGGTCACCTACTGGTAAGTATTTCTTAGTACAGGGCAAGTGGGATGGCTACATTGCAGAGCGTCCAAGAGGTGAAAATGGTTTTGGGTACGATCCTATTTTTGTAGATAAACGTACAGGCTTAACCGCAGCAGAACTTAGCCCAGAACAAAAAAATCAGATCAGTCATCGGGCCAAGGCGCTTTGTGCCTTGCAAGAAAAGTGGCCTTATTTTTGGGCCGAGCTTGATAGGGTTTAAGACTTATTTGTGTTTATGCTAGTCTAATTTGGGATTGGTATAGTTAGTAATGATGGGAGGATGTTAGTTTTATGTGTGGAATTATAGGTTATACAGGTCATCGTCCAAGTGTTCCTGTGATTATAGAAGGTCTCAAGCGTTTGGAATATCGCGGTTATGATTCCGCTGGCATTGCCTTTTGTGTACAACACAGATTAGAGGTGTATAAAAGTGAAGGCAAACTCCATAAGCTGGAAGAAAAACTAAGTTCAGAAGGTGTTTTTCTGGCTACCACTGGTATTGGTCATACCCGCTGGGCTACGCACGGATTGCCTACTGCTCAAAATGCCCATCCTCACTTGAGTCAAAATAAAAACATCGCCCTTGTCCATAACGGGATCATTGAAAATTTTGCTGAGCTAAAAAAACTTTTGCAGGACAAAGGGATAAAATTTAATTCTGATACAGATACCGAGGTTATTGTTCAATTGCTTGGATATTATCGGGATCAGGGCGAAGATATTTTAACTGCCTTGCACAGGACCTTGGCTCAGTTGGAAGGTAGTTATGCCCTGGCTTTAATTGAATGTGCGTTTCCAAATACTATTTGGGCGGCCAGGCGTTCTAGTCCATTGGTCCTTGGAGTAGGGCAGGGAGAAAATTTTGTTGCCTCAGACATTCCTGCATTTTTGCCTTATACCCGCGACGTAATTTTTATTGAAGATAACGAAATTATTCAGTTAGAACCGCAAAATTACCGCGTACTTAAAGCTGATGACTTGACAGAGGTAGATAAAAAGCTAGTAACCATTAACTGGGACCTGCAGGCGGCCCAGAGAGGTGGATACAAACACTTTATGCTCAAAGAGATCTTTGAACAACCAAGGGTTATTTCCGATTGTTTGAATGGGCGCGTAGATAAGCTTAAGCAAAAAATCGTGATTTCAGAGGTTGAAAATTTGCCTGTGCCTAACAAAATTAAAATTATTGCCTGTGGCACCTCTTACCATGCTGGTTTGTGGTCTAGGTATTTGTTTGGGCAATTGGCAGCTATTCCAGTCGATGTAGAGATTGCCTCGGAGTTTCGTTATGCTCCTTTGATTTTGAGCAAGGATGAGTTGGTTGTCGTCATTAGTCAGAGTGGAGAAACTGCAGATACTTTGGCAGCTTTGAGGCGTTGTCAGGAAAATGAGGTCAAGGTCCTTGGGTTGTGTAACGTAGTTGGATCGAGCATTGCCCGGGAATCAGACTTGGTTTTGTATACCCAGGCAGGGCCAGAAATAAGCGTAGCCTCAACCAAGGCTATGTGCAGTCAAATGATCAGTTTGCTTTTGCTGGCCTTGTTTTGGGGTGAGCAAAAAGGTTTGGTTCAAAGTAAAGATTTTCTCCCTGACTTGTTAAGCTTGGGAGACGAGCTAGAACAGGTTTTGCCTGAGTTTAGACAAAAAGCAAAGGGTTTGGCTCAAAAGTATGCCTGGGCCAAAAATTTCTTTTATCTGGGCAGAGGGATTTGTTTTCCTCTGGCCTTGGAAGGAGCGCTTAAATTAAAAGAAATATCTTATATTCACGCTGAGGGTTACGCTGCTGGTGAGATGAAACACGGTCCTATTGCTTTGATTGATCCTAAGTTTCCCACTTTTGCCTTGGCTCCTTTAGATGAACTTTTACCCAAAGTTAAGTCCAATTTAGAAGAGGTCCAGGCAAGAGGCGGGAAAATTATTGCTCTTAGCTCGGTGGGGTCTGGACTAAAGGTAGATGACTTTTGGGACATTCCTTCTAAAGAAATTTTTACTTCTTTTTTTATTTTGCCTTGTTTGCAATTGTTTGCCTATGAAATGGCAGTGTATCTTGGCAAAGACGTAGATCAACCGCGTAATCTGGCCAAGAGTGTTACTGTAGAATAAATTTTGGTCTTTGAACTGTTTACTTAAACTTGGCGTCTATGTACTAGCTTCAAACTTGACTAATTAAATTAGGTGGTTAATGAAGACTTTACTTAAAATCGTAGTGTTTAGGTAGGAGAATAAAAATTAAAAAAGAAAAACTGGGCACATCAGGTAGTTGGGTAAATAAAGAATTGTTTAGAAAAATTTGTTTATTTTGGTTTTTAGTTTGTCTAGTTACACCTATCTCAAGTTTTGCCTCCTTGTCTTCAGAATATTATAACACTGTTCGAGATTTTAAAATTTTGATCAAGTCTCCGCGTCGGGCCAGGTATAGGAGTAACTGGTTAAAGTTTGAAAGAAGATTTTTAGCGTTTTATAAAAGATATCGCCAAAAAGATTTTGGGGCTAGAAGTTTATATTATTGTGGAAGAGTTTATCAAGAGTTGAGCAAATGGTCTAAGTCCAAAGATGATAGTAAAAAAGCTATCAATTATTTTCGCAGATTTATTTTGACTTATCCCGAACACCCTTGGGCGGACGACGCCTTGTTTAGGATTGCCAATATTTACCTCAAACAGCTTAAAGACAGTGCCCAGGCCTATATTGAATTGCTCAAGATAGTTTATAATTATCCTAAGGCAGATATGCGGCCCCGGGCTGAACAGCTTTTAAAGGAGTTGGATCAAAAAAATAAGGACAAAATTAAAAAGAGGTTAAGTAAGCCCCGGATAGCAAAAAAAGTTATTTTTCAAAAAGCAAAGTTAAGTGTAGATTTGAGCAAAGGTTTGATCAAACTGCTTAAGATAAGGCACTGGTCTAGTGATGACTATACCCGAATAGTTTTGGATTTAAAAAAACCAGTTGAATATAAGTATCGTCTTCTAAAACCTGATCCTATTCTCAAGACTTCCTATCGTTTGTTTATAGATTTAAAAGGCACTGCTGTTGGTTCAGATATAAATAGAGAAGAACTGATTGCAGATGGTATTTTAAAGAAAGTAAGAGTATCTCAATATAAAGCCACGATAACAAGGGTTGTATTAGACATTGCTTCTCTTAAAAATTATAACATATTTAGTTTGCAAACTCCTTTTAGAATAGTAATCGACGTTTATGCGAACAAGCCAAAGCAATATTTGACCAAGCACAATGCGTTTAAACAAAAGATAAGCCCAAAATCATCTGAAAAAATAGTTCTTTCTGCCCAGGATAGGAAAAAAATAGCTGAACAAAATCTCATTGAGCAGCTTGGACTTAGAGTAAAGACCATTATGTTGGATGCTGGGCATGGAGGCAAAGATCCAGGGGCCATTAGCCATGGCATAAAAGAAAAAGACATTAACTTAAAAATGGTAAAAATTTTGGGCAGATTATTAAAAAGGCGTGGCTTTAGAGTGCTTTATACCAGGACTAGAGATGTTTTTATTCCTTTAGAAGAAAGAACAGCCTTGGCCAACTCTAAAAAAGCGGATTTATTTATCTCTATTCATTGTAATGCCCACAGAAATCATAGGTTAAGAGGGTTAGAGGTATATTACTTGAACGTTACGCGTTCTAGAGATGCCTTACGGGTAGCTGCAAGAGAAAATGCCGTATCTGCCAGAAGCATTAGTGATTTGCAGCTTATCTTAACCCAGCTGATGTTAAATTCCAAGATATCAGAATCACGGGATCTGGCTAATTTGGTGCGTCTGAAGTGCAGATATAGAGCCAAAAAAGTGTATAGTTTGTTTAAAGATCACGGGGTCAGGGCTGCTCCTTTTTACGTGCTCATGGGAGCCAAGATGCCTGCCGTATTGGTTGAGCTTGGCTATCTTACCAATCCGTACGATCGAAAAAAATTAACCTCTAGCTCCTATCTTAAAAGATTGGCCTTGGGAATGGTTGAGGCCTTAGTGGCTTATAAAAAAAGATTGGAAAAGGTAGCTGGCCTTGACAAGTGGAAAAAACTATAACCTTTTGTTTTTTTAAAGAATAACCTATATTTTTTGCTTGACTATAGAAAAAAAAGTCAATAAAGGGAATATTTTACGTTTTGATTGCGCCCGTAGCTCAGCTGGACAGAGCAGGAGCCTTCTAAGCTCTTGGTCGGGGGTTCGAATCCTCCCGGGCGCACCATTTCTCAAGATTATGGATCAATGTACGCGTTGTGCCAGATGTTGTCTGACCTCTCCCCCTAGTTTACATCTTGAAGATAAGTCTTTAATTACTTCTTCAAACATATCTTTAGATTCTTTTGTTACTTATAGACTAGGAGAGATTGTTTTTGACCATAGTTTGTATCAGTACGTTTGCCTGGAAAAAGAGTTGATTAAGCTTAGACAGGGTAAAGCTGGCTGTGTGTTTTTAGAGGGAAATAAGTGCAGGATTTATGAGGTTCGGCCTATAGAGTGCAGGAGTTTTTTTTGTGCAGATCCTGATGACTTGTTGGCCATCAAGGGTCGCAATTTACTGTCTAGAACAGATGTTATTGAAAATTTAGAATTAAAAGAAGTGGTCTTAGCTCACGAAAAATTTTGTTCTTTGCCTAAGGTTAAAGAACTGTTGCAGGCTAACAAGCAAGAAGAATTACTCAAGCTTATTGGTCTGGATGAAGAGTTTAGACTGTATCTGCAGGAAAAATATGATTTGTGTACGCTAGATTTTTACCTGGGACGTCCAGTCAAAGAGATAATTGGAGAGCTTAAACCTTTTTTGGTCTGATTTCAGGTAATTTCTTGACTTTTGGTTAGTTTTTAAATAGTTATATTTGTTTATAACGCGCCCGTAGCTCAGCTGGATAGAGTGCCGGACTACGAATCCGTAGGTCGCAGGTTCGAATCCTGCCGGGCGCACCATTAAAAATCAAGGGTTTACGGACAATTTCCGTAAACTCTTTTTTGTTTTAAATTATTTTTGTCCAACACCTGTCCAACATTTGGACGCAATAATTAGTGATGTAAAATGAGGTCTAAGGACAATTGGGATTTAAACGCAACAATATAAAAAAAACTGAAAAATTGCAACTAGCGCAACACATTTTAGGTAGAGATTACCAAAGGTGCGGGTAGCATTTATTGACGCAATTGCAAAAATCTAAAAATTGCATTTTCCGGAAAAACAGCCTGTTGACAATATTCTGAAATAATTAAATATTTTTCGTTTAATCTTGATTAATATCTCTATAAAAAGAGTTTTTGCAGATGCGTCATAAAATAGATGGGCTAGGTGGACTGGGTGGAAATGTGTTTTGACCTTGAGCTAGGCTGGCCTGTGAAAGGTTTTTATCCGGGAAAAACATAGGTCTGCCCGTACTGTTTACCATCAAAATTTTATAATAAAGGCGAACTCTTGGGTTAGCCCTGGGGTTCTTGAATAGTTCAGAAAAAATAGAAATTTCTTACATGTCGTAATTGTTTTTAGTTAATTTTTGCATTTGTTGTTCAAATTCAGATAGGTCTTTTACTTCTAAAATTATTCTGTGCATTTTTTTTAAGACGTTACGATCAAATATTTGTTTGATTGCTTTTTCTAGACGCAAAGGAATAGCCATAAAATAGCCATAAATCGAATTGCTAAGAGATCTAAAACCATCTCCTGTCCCTCAAGAATAAGGCCTTGTTCCAATCCCATTTGTACACCTTGTTGCAACCCAATTTGTTTGCCTTGTTCAAGCCATTTTTGAGCCAAACTGGGCATAAGTTCACTCCTATTTCTTTTAAAACTTGAGCCAATTTTTTTTCGTCTATGTCCTTGGCCATCACGACGTAGTTTAAAAGGTATTCCGCTCTTGGCAAGACAAGACTATCTCTAAAAAATCCCGCAAGACAACAGGATCAGTCATTAGTTGTTTGAAAAAGGTGTCGTGCGGCCGGTTAAGATTCATAAGACTAACATAAGTTAGGAAAATTTAAAAAGTAATAAAATAGATGGGCGGGGAGGGAACATAGTTTTGAGTTTGAAGCAGGCCTACCAGTAAAAGGGTTTTATCCGGGCAGGCACATAGGTCTGTCCGGCGTGAAAAAAATATAGTAGGGGCGAATTCGCTTATTTGCTTTTGGGTCTCAAACCCCTCAAGGCGGGGCCGTGATTCTGACGGAGGTTGATTATGAAGAAAATTTTTATTATCGATAAGTCTCAAACCCCTCAAGGCGGGGCCGTGATTCTGACTCTATACCGTCTTAGCCCTTGGCTGTCAAAACCTAAAATTGCATTTTTCGTTGACCCCCTCCGAAAAAATGGGGGTGTGTTATTTTTGAG
>Ga0256840_1004576_pt1 | contig 10289 bp, 1 predicted proteins | sample 355202metaG_FD_185969 | JGI IMG/M metagenome (GOLD analysis project Ga0256840, IMG submission 185969) | Hydrothermal vent microbial communities from Mid Atlantic Ridge, Atlantic Ocean - 355-202 | ecosystem: Environmental > Aquatic > Marine > Hydrothermal vents | place: Atlantic Ocean: Mid...
AACAACAAGGTAGCTCCTATTTCGACGATGTAAGAATATTTCCATACAATGGAAATATGAAATCGTTTGTATACGATCAAAAAACACAAAAATTGATGTCCGAATTAGACGAAAATAACTATGCTACTTTTTATGAATACGATAAAGAAGGAGGTCTAATACGTGTTAAAAAAGAAACAGAAAAAGGTATCATGACTATACAAGAAACAAGATCAAGTAGTACTAAAAAATAATTTTAAAAGTCAATCTAAATGATTCGTAAAAAATACATATTGTTTGTTCTAATAGCTTTTATTTTTAGTATTGGTATATATAGCCAAACTGCAAAAGAGGTTCTAAGTTCTTTAAAGAAAGTGTATGAAACAAGTACACAATTACAAGCAAATTTACAATATAGGCTATATAAAGGCTATGAAGCAAAAGAAGTAAACGAGGCTTATGAAGGAGTATACTTAAAAAAGAACAATCGTTTTTATGCAAAAATAGGAGAAGTAGAAATAATAAGTACGCCTAGTTTTTATATAAAATTAAATCATCGAGAAAAAGCATTATTATTGGCAGATCCAATAAAAATTAATACCGAACAGATGACCAATAACATAGAACAGCTTTTTGATTATTTGGACATTGCAAAATTTAATGACAAAGGGAACTATTGGGAAATAGAATTAAAAGCAAAACCAATTACACAATTGCCATTTAGTTCGGTAGAAATTCAAATAGAAAAAAACACCTATTTCATAAAAAAACAGATTTTCTATTATAATGGAGAAATAGATTTTTCAAAAGAAAGAACAAAATCAGATATGTCTTCAGCAAAATTAGAAGTTGTGTATAGTAATTACAAGCAAACCAAATTTAGTTTTACCGACGAAATATTTAACGAAAAAAAATACGTTGCACATACTGGAAAAATATATAATCCAATATTACAATACAAAGAATACGAGATTGTTAATGCAAAACGCAAATAATACAATCATCAATTAACATATAGAAATTACAATTTATAAAAAATAGATTATGATGTCATTCTTCAATTTAACCAAGAGTATAAAGTACCTAATTATATTACTAGCAATACCATTTGCTATTTCTACAAATGCACAAAATGTTGTGGTCGTAGGAAATTCATATTCAGGTAATATAGGCTACTTAACTACAAATAATTACACTCCAATAGTACAAAAATCGTATATTGAAGTAGGTGTTATAGATGATATTGTAACAACAAATATTCAACAAATAAAGATTGAAATAGAGGCGCAAAAAAGAGATGCACAAGGAAATGACATAGGAAGTACCGAAATATTTACCTTAATAATAAATAGTGATCAGCAAAATCAAGAAGTTCAGTTAGTAGATAGAGCAGCGTATAGTTTTAATTCATACGGAGTTAGAGCAAAAATAGTAAGCGTAAATGTAGATACAGGTACGTATGCAAGCAATGTTTATATTAAATTGAGAAGTGAATCGGATGTCGTAGTCGCACTAGATGAAAACCAGACATTAGGAATAGATATTTCATTAGATAATGCAACTAACGAGATTGTCTTTAAAAGAACAGGAGATGTATTAGGAGCAATTGCGTATGATTTAGAGTGGACTTGGATAGATGATTTTAATGTACCAGCATCTGGAGGAGGACAACAATATTTAACTGCAAATTTAATAGCACTTAACGAAAAAGAATTTGAACATAATAATACAAGAATTCAGCTAACGGCAAAAAGTTATCGCGTAGCAAATGTTTATGACCATGGCTATATAGTAGCAAGAGTTCGAACCGTAGGTCGCTTTCAAACAAGTCCAGATAAATATAAATTTGGAGATTGGAGTGAAGGACCAGGAAATACAACGCTACAAAATTGGGACGATAGCTCAAATAGTTTGTTTCAAATAACATCACACGAAGGAGATTCTAAAAACTGGCAATTTCAAGCATCATTTGCAGAAGAAGGAAAAAAGAAAGAAGTAGTAAGTTATTTTGATGGAACTTTACGAAACAGACAAACAGTAACCAAAATAAATACCGACAAGAATATCATTGTAGGAGAAGTGATTTACGATGCACAAGGAAGAGCAGCAATAGAAGTACTACCAGTGCCTACAAAAGACACAAATGCCATCGTGTTTCACAAAGAATTTAATAAAAATACAAATACAACATTAAGTGAAATTTACACCTATAGAGATTTTGATTTAGATGGAGAAAACTGTGTTTCGCCAGTTGGAGGAATGATTAAAAAAAGCGGAGCAAGTCAATATTATTCGGACAATAATACAGTACAAAATAATTGGCAAGATTATGTGCCAAAAGCAAATGATTTTCCTTTTTCACAAATAGAATATACACCAGATAATACAGGTAGAATTAAAAGAAAAAGTGGTGTAGGAGAAACTCATAAATTAGGATCTGGTAAAGAAATGAAATATTTCTATACCACACCAGCAGCAGCAATTGAGTTAGAAAGACTTTTTGGATCAAATAAAGTAGGTAATATTGAGCACTATAAAAAGAATATAGTTATTGATCCAAATAAACAAGCAAGTGTTAGTTATTTAGATCCACAAGGACGTACTATTGCAACAGCATTAGCAGGAGGCGTTTTAGGAAATTTACAATCCTTAGAAGATGAGAAATATGGAGGAACAACAGAAAATGATCATGGAATAAAGCATGATTTTCTTACCGTAAATATTTTAAATAACTATGCAACAAGTTTAAATCCACCATTAAATTTAAACGACGCATTAATTACAAGTAGAGAAGTAATACCAATTAGTGAATCTACTTATAAATTCAAATATACACTTAACCAAACAGATGTATTTACACCAGCAATGTGTGATATTGATTATCCTTTTGTATACGATTACAAATTCAATATAAAAAATTCGTGTGGAGTAGATGATTTATTAGACACACAAACTTTAGGAAACACAACGGATTTAAATCCATTAAGTTTTAATCCAAGTCCGTATAATGTAACTCTAAATGTAGACAATCACTCTTTAGTAAAAACACTTGCAGTAAATATAGACTCACTAAATGTAATCGCAGATAAATATATTACAACACTTACAGATGCAACAAGCTCTTGTTACATAGATCCAAATATGTTTGCACCAAATATTTCGATAGATGGATGTTTAGATATATGTCATTTGTGTGTTTTAGATTTTGGAATAGAAATGTCTATTGTTACTACAAGTGGAACATATAATAATACAACATTTATTGCAGCACAAAATGCAGCAGTAGTTAGTGCATTAACAACACAATATGGCAATCAAAATTTCCAATACGATACAGAAGGAGAATTAACTTGGACACCAGCTAATAATTTGAATGTTATAGATATAAAAGAAAGCGAATTAGCAGCAATTAACGATTTTAATGTAGATGCAACATATACATATACTCCAGCAGCTTACGCTACGGCACAACAAAATTATGTAACTGCAGAGATGAATGCAGATGGATCCAATGTACCTGGTTTAGAAGCAGTGTATATTACCGAATTTCAAGCAGGAGTTGCAGCATGTGAAGCAAGATGTAGTGGTATTCAAATGGTATTTGATGGGTGTGATATAGGAGAAGATTCTCTTTTGGCAGATATGAGTCCAATAGGACAATATGGACAATACGATAGCGACATGACTGCTGGTAACGTAGCAGATACTTTTCCATTAAGTGTTTTTAATGAAAATAATGGTTTGCCAGGATCAAATTCAAATTGGAAAAACCCAACTACGCCATACTTAGATAATATTGGACAAATAAGTTTTATAGATGTAGTTGCAGATGGTACTACCTTAACACCATCCGTTAGAGATGGAGGAATATTAATTGTACCAGGAGCAGCAAATATTGCGGTAGATAATTCTAATCTAACTGCAATTCCAGCAGGAAATTATACCGTAATTCCACAAGATTTAATGTATTCGTATGATTTCATTACAAACTGGCAAGAAGCATGGGCAAACTCATTAATAGAATATCATCCAGAATACGATTATTTAGTTTACACTCGAGAATTGTGTGATCTTACAAAAACAGTTAGTGTATTTAATCCGACAAATAACCAAACACAGAATCTTACACTAAATACAGACGAATTTGATTCGTATATTAGACAAATAGAATCCTATACCAATGCCGTTTCAGCAGGTCTTTTTAATAGCTTAAATAGTTTACGTAATGCAGATCCATATTTTTCTGGAACAATTAATTCAGTAGATAATGTTTTGGGAAGAAATGCAATTATGAATTATGCAATTAATACCAAATACGATGGAATGGTAAGTAACGGTACAAATATAGGCATGCTAGAAGCTGCATATATTACGGTAACTCAAAACGGATTGGTAGGATATACAGCAGTTGGAGGTGCTTTTGGATTAAGTAACTTAACTGGCTTATCACAAAGTCAACAAAATAAAGTATGGCAAACATTTAGAGCGTATTATCTAGGTACTAAAGAAAAAATAAAATCTGTATTTTTAAATAATTATGCACATTCACATGCGTCTTATAATGGATGTATCGAAGGGCATCCAGGTCATGATTATAACTATACAAAAGTGTTAACCACAAATGGAGCAACGCCTCCAACACCAACAGACTATCCATTTGTTCCTGGTTTTACTAACAATATGCCAAATTATTGTAGTAGTAACTCAGCAACATGGGAAGAGAAAATAAGACGGTTTACACCAGCAGATCATTTATCCGATGGTAATGATGTTACAAATAATAATTCAGAATATCTACAATTTACACAAACAGGAGTATGTCCATTAGCACACGATATGGAGTACTTTTTAGATGGACTTGTACACGATACGGTAAGTAATGGAAATACAGGAAGTGGTTCAGATGATCTTTTAAATTTGAATGCTTTAAGTAACGATTTTGAAGGGCAATATTTAACGGGAGATCTCTTTATCGCAATGGGAGGAGTAGTTCCAAGTGCAACCAATCCAAATCCACAAGGAACGATAACATTTGCAGGAAGTATTACAGGACAAACACTTGCTATATCTATTTCTGGAACAACGTGTCCAACACCTATCGAAATTACCATACCAACTGGATTAAGTTGGAGTAATTATAATCCAAACACACCTACCTCAAGCAATTGGAATATTGTTGGTTTTAGTGATATATATTACCAAAACCACCAAGTAATAGGAGGATTTGATATTTATTATTTTAAAATCTTAGCAGATATAAGAGATGGTAATGGATCAAATTCATTTAGACAAGAAATAATAACAGGAAAAACCTGTGTAGCAATAGGAGAATGTACTATTAATGGCGATGGAACAGGAAATGATTTAGGAGATGGTGGACCAAATAGCATCATGGCATGTGATACTTGTGATTTTAGTTGTGATGAAAAAGTAATTAAATTATTAAACTTTTTAAATACAAATAATTTATTAAATGAAGTGAATTTAGATTTAACACAAAATGATTTATTTATTAATGATGCATGTTTAATGGATTCTTATGGTATTACAGGAAATGATACTTTAATTTGGAGTCCGAATAGATTAACATTTAATGGAAATATAATATTAGATTTAAGACCTAATATTCCATTTTTAAGTTTAAATATTGCAGAATTTACAGGAATAAATCTTACACAACCATATTTGCCAGGGAATGCACTCTATTATGGTAATATATCTTATATTGACAATAACGGAGTACCCAAAACAGTAGAATACATTAGAAGTACAATTACTTGTGATACCGATGGAGATAATATTTTAGATACAGAAGACAATTGCCCTTATACCTATAATCCAGATCAATTAGATACAGATGGAGATGGTGTAGGCGATGCATGTGATAATTGTCCAGAAATTGCAAATCCAAGTCAGTCTATTACAGATTGTATCCCTCCAGGAGAAGTAACTTGTCCAGGAGAAAATACAGAAGCAGTAGAAGCCCTTTTTGAGTCTTTAATGTTAGATCTTTTTAATGAAATTTTAACATATAGAAAGCAAAATCCAAATGTATATCCTTTTCAAATTCAAAATTTCACTTCTTATCAAAACCTTATGAATGGAACATTTCCATTTAAAGAAAAAATAGAATTTGCAGCATATACCGATAGAGGAGAACCAATACATTATCCATTTGATGATAGTGTTGCCACATGTTTTCTTTTTGATAATGGGCATACAGGTGGTATTAATGGAGGGTTTAGGATAAATTTCCCTGGTTATCATTATTTTTTCCAATTTCAACCAGGGATTGCAGATTGGGATCAAATTGCTACATTTACCAGTTTTGATTTAACAGGTTATGCTGATTCAACAGTTAAGTATACTACTATAGGAGGAGCTACAGTAACCTTGAATGATATAAATTTTGATATTTTTTCTAGATTTCCTCCTAATCCTGATGGTAGTATCAGATATGGATGGAGTGGAACTTTCTTGTGTCCATTTTATGCATTTACTCCTGCATTACCAAGATTACAGCAAATAAGTAATACTAAGGTAAGGGTTGCAACAGAAGAATTGGTATTTAAAAATACAAAAGATAAAAATGTTAACCTTACTTTTAAAGCAATTGAAAAGTTAATTGAAATGGATAAAGTTGAATTAGTTACTTCTAGTTTTGTATCTAATCTTAGAGATAAGGACATCTTCTTAAATCAATTACTTGCAGAAGAGGAAGGTTTAATTACAACGTATATAGATAAAGATGGTAAAATTATAACTAAATTTATAGCAGAAAAAAATAATAACAAGGCTATTGCAGTTGGTTGTATACCAGAAGCCACAATGAATTATATAGAAATTGCATTGCCAAATATTCTTAATGATGTACTTACCTCAGATTCATCTCACATATTCACATCAACAACTCTTGATAACTTTGTAGATACATTTGATTTACCACAACCTGAATATTCAGAACCATATACCCTTTTTAATGGTAATGTCATTAATGATACAAATTTCCATATTAAATTTGACTCTCCAATATGTCATGGTAATTCTTTAGGTTTTTACATTCAAAATAGCAATTGGCAAGGTAATATACAATCAATAGAGAGTTTTCAATTTACGAACATGGTTGGTTCTCAAACTATTGCATTTGATATGACCTATACAACAACTAACGGTGTAACTAATAATCATGCAATTATTTGGTATAGACAATTTAAAAATTTAGATAATTGTAAAACCACAATAGGTTATGGTCAAAACTTATGTACAATATATGGCATTGAAATACCAGAAGAGGAGTGTGATTGTATACCACAAGCCGTAGCACCAGTAAGTTGTACAAATGCATATACCGATTTTATAGGAACTAATGGTTTAAATGCAAATTTAGTACAAGTAAGTAATGGAGATGATGGTACAATGGATGCTTATGAAACCAATATAACAGGTTATTATTTAGCAGATCAATACATGATTGATAATCCAGCAACAACAGAAATTCACGAAGGACAAGAATATTTCTGTAACATGCAATATGCTTACTTAACGGAAGATTATTTGTACTATATAGATACCTTATTAGCTGGTAATCGTACCATAAATAATCCACGGTTTTTAACCATCGGAGAATTTGGAAATAGTTATTTTAATTATGGATACGATCTTATGCATAATGTTGTAGATGACTATGCAGCTTATGTAGTGTTTTTAACAACGAATGGAGTAGCAGAAGAAGATATTTATGGTTGGGTTGAATATACCAATTACCAATTTCATCCAATGTATGCAGGTTCAAATGATGTTAATTTTCACGGATATACATCATCGTTTAAAGCATCACATCCAAAAATTTGTCCACCAGATGCAATGCCACCTGTGAATATTCCTGTTCCAGAAGTAACACCTCCGTGTATGCAAATGGCAGAGAATATTGCAAGTGCTTATTCTAGCGAAGCGTATGCAAATTATATAGCATCATTAAGAGCACAATTTATTCATGATTATACTGTGGAAGCATTTGGTAATAGCTTGACAGAAACACTTACCATGAATTATTCGGACAAAGAATACCAATATACTTTGTATTATTACGATCAAGCAGGTAATTTAGTTCAAACAGTTCCGCCAGAAGGTGTAATTAGATTGTCTGAAAATCAAGTGGCAACTAATGTACAAACCAACCACTTGCTAAAAACAAATTACATTTATAATTCATTAAATCAATTAATTTGGCAATATACTCCAGATGGAGGTATAACAAATTTTGCTTACGATGCTTTAGGAAGAATTATAGCTTCTAAAAATGCAAAACAAGCACAAGATAACAAAATAATGAGTTATACTAAATACGATGCTTTAGGTAGGATTGTAGAAGCAGGTCAAATGACAACACAAGGAGAATCTTGTATTATTACGGATGGTAAATTAACCGTTAACGGTACTCCAATAAATGATTTTAATGATATTACCCTAATTGCACCTTTGTTAGAAAATGTATCAAAAACAATTTATGACGAACAGATAGCATTTTCTCCAATAGCCCAAGAAAACACACGTAATAGAGTAACCGCAGTATTATATTACGATACGGTTATTGCAGATGCAGCAACTCCTGAAAATTGTGATAATGCAATATTTTACTCTTACGATATACATGGTAATGTAAAACAACTAGCAACTAAAATAAATGATAGTGGTTTAATATCCGCAGGTCAGGATACTAAAATTATAGATTATGAATATGATTTGATAAGTGGGAACGTGCATAGTGTTAGCTATCAGCAAGGAAAACCAGATCAATTTATTCATAAATACCAATACGATTCAGACAATCGAATTGTAAATGTACAAACGTCATCAGATAACGTAATATGGGAAAAAGATGCTTCGTATAAATATTACGATCATGGCCCTTTAGCTCGAGTACTAATTGGAGATAAAAAAGTACAAGCAATGGATTATGCATATACACTTCAAGGATGGCTTAAAGGTGTTAATGGAGAACAACTTAAACCAAAGGCAGATATAGGACAAGATGGGTATGACACTAGTACTGTAGCCAGAGATGCAATGGCATTTGCTCTTAATTATTTTGAAAAAGATTACGATGCAAGAAATACAGTAATAACCGATAATTTTAGTATTACACATGGCGCTTATGATCATAGTACAAAAGATTTATACAACGGTAATATAAAAAATATGATAACCGCGCTGTTAGATCAAAAGGAGAATTCAATTCCAACAGCAAATAGTTTGTATGAATACGATCAGTTAAATCGTATAAAACATATGACCTCCTATTTTATTAATGGTGGCGAAAAAATAGTTTCGAATTATACTTATGATAGAAATGGAAACCTATTAAATCTTTCTAGAGTTGGTCTTGATCCAGCTGGTTATGCAAAGGAAATGGATGAATTTACCTATAACTATCACAATGGAAATAATCAATTGACAGTTGTTGAAGATAAGGTAAATAAAACTAATTTTGAAGTGGATATAGATGATCAAATTCAACAATTAGCAGATTTAGGAATTGTGTATAATCCAGGAGATTCTACTACTCATAATTATGTTTATGACGAAATAGGACAACTTATTGAAGATAAAACAGAAAAACTTAAAATAGAATGGACAGTATCAGGTAAAGTTTCTAGAGTACAAAAACCAGATATGGATATATTGTTCCATTACGATGCCTTAGGAAATAGAATAAGTAAAACAGTTGCAGAAAATTACAATACAATTTATGAAACTAGAAATACAACTTATTATAATAGAGATGCACAAGGAAATGTTTTAAGTGTTTATAAGAGAAAATGGATGAATGGCCCAGATGAATATTCATTAATAGAACAGAATATATATGGTAGTAGTAGAATAGGTTTACAAAGTTCATTTGATAAGTTATTTGACAATGATGTAAAATGTTTAATAAACCGTTTAATAACAGCGACAGTGCCAAATGCCGCAAATGATATACTAGATGCAACCAATTTGGTTGAAGCAAAAAACATTATTGAGAGTGGTGCACATGCCGAATATGATGCAGGTGTTATGGTTCTTTTAAGTGAAGGGTTCTTAGCTAAAAATGGTTCAAATACTCGCATATATATTGATGGGTGTTATGAAAATATGATGAGACCAGTTTCACAAAGGTTATTTACTAATCTTGTTGGAGATAAACGCTACGAACTTAATAATCATTTAGGAAATGTTTTAAGTATTATTACGGACAGAAAATTGGCTGATAATGATTCCGAATCATTTTTTAAACCTGATGTAATTTCTTATAATGATTACTATCCTTT
>Ga0256840_1004577_pt1 | contig 10287 bp, 9 predicted proteins | sample 355202metaG_FD_185969 | JGI IMG/M metagenome (GOLD analysis project Ga0256840, IMG submission 185969) | Hydrothermal vent microbial communities from Mid Atlantic Ridge, Atlantic Ocean - 355-202 | ecosystem: Environmental > Aquatic > Marine > Hydrothermal vents | place: Atlantic Ocean: Mid...
ACTTCTCGCAGGATATATATGCTTTCTGCCTCAAGCTGCTTTAGGTGGGTCAAACGATTGGCCTCTATCATACCTTAGATCCTCTTTTTTGAAACAGATTATATCTTTTTTTCATTAAAAAGTTCTTCAATAACTCTCTCCCACTCTTTTATTACAACTCTCCAGTCGAACCTTTTTGCCATCTCTATAGCGTTTTGGGAAACTTCTTGAAGCTCTTTGGGGTTATTTTTTAGATGTTTTATAGTTTCCTTCATCTCTTCCATCGTATGAACGATATACCCGTTTTCACCGTGGGTTATCCACTCGTCGGCTCCATAGTCGTCGTAAACAAGTGAGGGCACCCCCGCAGCGGCCGTCTCTAAAGTGACTTTTGGAAACCCTTCGGAGCGAGAAGGAAGGATATGCAGGTCGATATCGTTCAAAAGCTCTATAAGTTTGTCGTGAGTCAAGCCGCCATGATATTTTATGTTCGAAATTTCTCTTCTTTCAACTTCCGATAAAACATCTATCTTTCCATTTCCGGTTCCTACTATGTGGAAAATTATATTTGGAAAGGATTTTGCAAGTTCAAAGTAGTCATACACCCCTTTTCTGACTAAGTCGTTTCCGATAAGAACTATATTTGATAGACCATCAATGGTTTTTTCCGTATTTAGAAAAGTACCTATATCTGCACCGAGATACAAAATCTGATCTTCGCTTCTTAACCCAATATTCTTCTCATTATATTTTTTTAAATATTTTGTAATAGAAAAGATTTTATCAAATGAAGAGTAATATCGAGTGAGTTTTTCTAAGCTTCCATACTTATTTTGAATATTGTTTATCGCTTTTTCATCGAAAATACTTTCCACAGTGATGAAGCTTTTTCTTTTAATAAACACAAGTATTAATTGAATCCATTCGGGAATTTCACCCTTTGGGAGGTAAACCACATCAGCCCAAAAAATACCTCTTAGATAGACATAATATTTCGAAAATTTATGAGGATAAAATGCTTTGAAAATTTTTATTTTTTTTGTCTCTTCAATATTCAATTCTTTTCCTGAATATAGTGTCATCACTCCAGGTTGAAATCTCTTTTTATCTATATTTTTCGCTATGGCTTTACAATTAATGTTTTGCGCATTTGTACTGTTTACATAAGCTCCAAGAAATATTTTAATTTTTTTCATGAGGATTTGTCCTTTGTAAATAATTCAATAAAAAGCTTCTCATCAAGTGGTGAAAAAGTATTTTTATACCAACTATATACACTTTTGGAATCTTCGATGTATAGATCTTCATTTTGCAGGTATTGTTCTATTTTTTTTGTTATATCTTTTGTATCTGTAATTCCAAGCGGATATTCGAAATCTTTTGTGTAAACATCGGCTGAAGAGTATTCGTTATTCCATAAAATGGTTGGAACTCCTACGGATGAAGCCTCAAAAATAGTTGAAGAGAAGAAGGTTATGTGCAAAAATGATCTCTCCATAATTTCCATCAAATCATCATTGCAAAATCTCACAAAGCTGTAATTTTGCAATGATTGTACATTGATAGGCAAAGAAACATCATATCTTGGGTGGTGTTTCATGAGAATTACAAGCCTGTTTTTTTTAAAAAAATCACAGTTTTGCTCCAAAAATTTCTTTATACTCAAAAACCATCCTTTTTGCTTGTCAGGCCAGTCACCTTGTCCTGTGAACTGCAGAGAAAATAGAATCTTTTTTCTCTCTTTAGGAAGGCTCCATTCTTTTAAAGGTCTATCTATGCCAAATGGGTAGGTATGTGACTTATAGTAATTGTCGACACTATTCTTTATGAGTACATTTTGAAACCCTTTTCCATATAAAAGTAAGTTCACATCATTCTCTTTTATATGCGGCGGTACATTAGAGCTTTTTGTGAAATACCCTATATGCCCATTGTAAATTACACCGTGCTGATAATCGTAAAGGTTTGCATTTTTTTCAAGTCCTCTGAAAAAAGCGAGCATACTGTTTGAAAGTACGATGTAGTTTTTAAATGTAAATCTTTTGAATAAAAATGGTTTCAAAAGCTTTGCGATATGCCAGTCACGTTTCTGAAAAGATTCGAATTTCTCTATAGAAATTATTTTTCTTAAAAATAAAATTACAATGAAAGGAAAGTCGAATGGAACTGCTTTTTTACTTCTCTTGCATTGTTTTTGAAAATCGGGCTCTTCAAAGATGACAAAATCTATTTTTGCTTTTTCGCAAACTCTATATAATGGTTCAAGAAATTCATTTTCTCCATTTGCGCCACGGTTGAAATGGGCCGGGTAGTAAAAAACTATGTTGTATTCTCTTTTTACGAATAAATTTCCTATAAAAAAATAGAAAGATTTGGCAAAAGTAAATATATTTTTCAAGAGAGCATATTCCATTGAATAATCGTATCTTCTTCAATGTCATCAAGAGCGCTTTTACCGATAACCGTGTCTATAAACTTTGGACTGACTCCGTGTGCCGGACGTTTGAAGGTCAAATCATCTTCCGAGATGGTTTTCCCTTTTGGTATAAAATGTTTCGCAACCAAGCTACGACGAGCATTTCGACGGGCCGGTTCCTCGTCGGAAAGGGCTTCTACTTTGAAACTGCCGAGTATTTCGAAAACTCTTTCAACGTTTTTTCTAAAAAGTTTCAAATCCTCTTTGTCCATAGCATGGTAATGGTCGTTGCCTGGAAGGGTTTTGTCGTGTGTAAAATGCTTTTCTATAATGACTGCACCAAGTAGTGTGGCAATTTCACATACTTTCATATCCTTCGGAAGAGTATGGTCGCTATATCCGATAATTTTATCTGGAAATGCCCGTTTAAGAGCAGGAATCATTCCTAGATTTGCATTTTTGTCTGGTGTAGGATAGTTTAGTACGCAGTGCAGAAGAGCCAACTCGTTACCCTTTTTATCTATCCATAAGACAGCTTCCTGGATTTCATGAAGAGCGCTTGCCCCGGTAGAAAGAATGATAGGTTTTTTGTAGCTGCAAATATGCTCTATAAATGGCTTGTTCGTAAGATCGGAGGAGGATATTTTGTAGACATCCATTAGGTCGTTCAAAAAGTCTGCCGACTCAATGTCGAAAGGTGTACTCATAAACTCTATCTCGATTTTGTCGCAATACTCCTTTAATTCTGCCATTTCATCTACCCAGAACTTGTCATGCTTTTTAAACAATTCATATTGTGAAGAGGTTGGCTCTTTGGATCTGTCCCAGTAGGCCGGGGAATCTTTCGATGCCAGTGTTTCAGCCCTGTATGTTTGGAACTTTATCGCATCTGCTCCACCTTCTTTCGCTTCATCGACCAACCTTTTTGCAGTTTCCATGCTGCCTTCGTGGTTTACCCCTGCTTCCGCTATGATATATGGTTTGTGTAGTTTTATATCGCATGGGTTTACCGTTTCGAAAAGTTCTTTAAGTTTCATACTTCCTCCAGAAGTTTGTTTATCATACTGTTTACGCGTTTTCTACCTTTTTTCAAATCAGTTTTCAGCATGAGTTTATGCATATGCTCCCTGTTTTTACGGGAATCGACAAGATTTATGAAGTTTTTTAAAATCTCGTTATGAGTCACATTCTTTCCTAGCCCCAAATTCAAAAAACCATATTCGCTGGATGCGAAGAAATGGGTCAACTCTCTCTCGTTTTGAGCAAGTACTATAGCCGGTGTGCCTATGCTGGCAATTTCGTAAGTAGTTCTACCTGCAGAAGTGAATATCAGATCGGCATCGCGCATATATCGTGAAATATCCTGTACGTTTTTTTTGATACTGATACTCTCGTACGATGAAATTGTATCGTACTTATCATAACCAAATCCGGCTATTACCGTAATTTCAATATTTTTTTCCAAACAATAGCCATAAATAGCTTCGATAACTTTTTTTGTAAAATTGTTCGGGTCTACACCGCCGAAAGTTATAAGAATGTTTTTGACGTCACCAATCTTATTTTTCGGTTCCGTGTATATGAATTCATCTCTTAAAATAAAATATTCATGTCCAAAATAGTGATTTGAAAGAACCTCTTTTTCAGGGTATATGGCGTTTATAACCATATCTGCTTCGGCAGCACCGGTGCCCAGATCTTCGAAATTTACTGTTTTTACTCCAAGTTTTTTAAGCCCTGACATGTACTCTTTTGTTGTGTCAAGTCTATCGTTGATAACAATATCGGGTCCGATCTCTTCTATATCTTTTAGAATATCCTCATGAGACTGTATAAAGACAGGGTAGTTTTTGGAGCCAATTTTTTCGTATGCGAGAGTACTCTCTTTGTCGACGAGAAATGTTACACGATGGTTCAATATATCGTTTGCAACAAGTAGAGTGTTGTAGACATGTCCAAGCCCCACTTTGTCGTTACCTGTGACAACGAATAAAATATGTTTTCTTTTTAGATGGTATTCACACAGGTTCCAGTCCTCATATGTATCTATATCTATCTCTTCACCGTTAGAGAGAAGATAAAGATCTACATTTTCTCCTATTCTATTTTCGGGTGTGATAATGGAGCTTCGAGTAATTAAAAATGCACCTGTTTCGGTAAAAACCGGGGTGAGAAACTGACGATTTACGCGCTCTTTGTAATTTGGAATGAACTTGTCGCCCTCTTTTCTCCAAGAGAGGTGCGTGCTATCTTTGGCTGCAATTATCGTATCTGTTTTTGGGCTCTTTACAAGACGTTCAATCGCATCGTCGAGAGACTTTGATTTTAGCAGAGGAGATGTCGGCTGCATAGTTATTATAAGGTCATATTTTTTCTTTTCTTGTTTTTGCGCATATTCGTAGGAGTCGTAAATGACCGGATCCAATGTTGTTTTGTCATCGGCTATACGAGGATCGCGTTTATGTACTTTCGCACCGAACTGTATGGAAGTATGTAGTATTTCATCATCTTCACTTGAAACATATACATCGGGCTTGAATTTTGAAGAGAGAGCGTTTTTGATGGCATAATATATCAAAGGCTTTCCGGAAAGCATACGAAGATTTTTTCTTGGAATTCCTTTGGAACCGCCACGTGCAGGTATTACGACTAATATATTCATATATTTTGCTTTTGCATCTTTAATTGTTGATAATTTAATTATGAGAATTTTAACATTAATTCCTGAAACTTCCCATTTGTAGTCGATATATAGTGTAAATTGATGTTTTGTTTGTTATCATAAAGTAAAGAAATTTCATAAGGAATCTATAATGGCATTCGAAGACATTTTGCATAGCTATAGGAGCGTCTATTACAGTTTTCCGCAGCCGTTGAAAACTTTCTTGGGTATGCTTTATGGCTCTATTCCTCTTGAAATAAGGTTTGGAAAGCAGTTTTCGATCCATAAAAAGTTGTTGGAAAAGTTCGAAAATGGAACCGAACAGTACAATCAGGATTATATCTACAACAAAACACTTGAGACATTGATATTCGCCGAAAAAAACATACCCTATTACAAAAAGAGATTTGAAGAGTTTGGAGTCTCTTCCAAAGATTTCAAATCGATAGAAGATATAAGAAAGTTTCCTATGCTTTCCAAATCGGATATCAAAAAAAACCTTTTATACGGGCATAAAGTATAAGCCGGTGCCCCATTACACGGGCGGATCGCTCTCCACGCCTACAAAGTTTTATCTTGCCGCAAACAGTAGAGCGAAAGAGAAGGTCTACAACAACTATATTTTTACCAAGATAGGTTACAGATATTGAACGCCGACACTTTTGCTGAAAGGGAGAGAGATTTCTGTACCGGAGAAAGATATATATTGGGAGTATGAACCTATAGACAACTATTTTCTTCTTTCAAACAACTACCTAAATTCGGAAAAATTCCCTTTGATGCATGAAAAAGCCAAGGAGTTTGGACCTAAGTTTTTCTTCGGTTATCCAAGTGCGGTTTTGAGCTTTGTAAAGATGTGTAAAAGATACGGTCTGCCGCCTATGAAGATAGAGGGGATAATTCTCTCTTCCGAAACCTGTTATCCTGATGAGATCCTTATTATAAAAGATTTTTTCAAGGGTGTTAAAGTGTTGAGTCTTTACGGCAACAGCGAAAGAGACGTCATAGGATACCGTGTAGAGCAAAAGTATAATCTTCTTGGTTCATACGCGGCTATGCGCGTTGTTGACGGCGAGATAGTAACGACATCTTTTGACAATTTCGTTATGCCTTTCGTGAATAGAAAAAGCGGAGATTTCGCGACAGGTGAAGTTGTGACTTACGGCAGCAGCGATATAGCCAAAACTGTCGGAAATATAGAAGGCCGAACTAAAGATTTCCTGGTTTCTGAAGATAATCGACTCGTTTCCATTACCACTATGTGCGGGGGACAACACCTTCCTCTTGAAGATATAGACGCTATTCAATACATTCAGGAGGAACCGGGGGTCGTTATCGTTCTTGTTGAGGACCCGAACAATAGGGTCGATATTGCCAAGGTAAAAGAGGGTATGCATAAACTGGTTCGAGACGGTATAGATTTTAGAGTCAAAGTTGTAGATAAAATCGAAAAAACCCATCGCGGAAAGCGTGTAATATGCAAGCAGTTTTTGGATGTGGAGAAGATCCGGCTTAATAAGGAGGGTGTTTCAAACGAGATATCCCTCGAAAGGGAGAGTTGATCTCTTTTACGGAAGCGGACCGTAATGCTTTGCAGGGAAATTTTTTAGATATTCGTCGATATTATCCGGAGTAATGATTTTGCCGAAATCTTTTTCGGTTTGCTCCTTGTTGTTTCCTGAAAGCCGCTTGGCCATCATTCTCGTCGACTCTTCGTAGAGGTGGTGGGCATCGAAGAAGTTCTCCAGGTTTGTAGTGACACTGTTTAGGTCCATAAAGTGGTGAATTTTTCCGAAGACCTCCACCGTCTCTCTCAGCCACCGCTTGTAATCTTCGAGGTGTCCTCCGTTTACGATGAAAGTTTCGAAAAACGGTTCCGAAACCGGTGTCGTAAATATGATGAAGCGTGTATGTGGGTTTTTCTCTCTCAACCTTTTTAGGACCATTTTCCAATCCTCTCTGTATCTGTAATTTTGCAGCAGAGGGCCTCTGTACTCTTCTATATTATCTTTTATATGCTTTTCTCTCTCTTCGTCCGTTACACGGATGGAGCAGTGTCTAACATTTGAACGGTCGTAGTCGCTTATGGTAGGATGTTTTATGCGTCTAATGGACTCCAGCGACTGCTTTAGAGCGTCGATACTCAAAAGTGACTTGAATCTGTAAAGAGGCTCTTTCGTTTTCAGAAAGTAATCTTCTGGTTTGAGCCCTTTATAGTAGCTTTCTAAAAAGGCGTCGTAGTTTTCCGCCGTTCCGAAGAAATCTATGCCTATTATGATTGTGTCGAAATCTCCATCCTTTATCTCTTTTGCAATCTCTATCCACTTTGCATACTCTTTTGGCATCATATTGTCGGCAGCGCAGTTGAAGACTCTCATACCCTCGAAGTCGTGCTGGTTTATGTAGGCCGTGCGGCTGCTTCCCAACAGAAGCGTGTCGTAATTTTCAAGTCCGGTAAAGTAGGCCCGATTCGTTTTTTGCTGCCGTTCATTGAAACCCGGCTGCCTGTTGTTGAATGCATTGCTATGTGAAAAGCACCATAGGGGGTCTATTAGGTAGTTGAACGTTGCTACTGGTGAAAGAGAGAGCAGAACCGTTGCAAACCAGATAGCTAAATATTTTTTCTCTTTCATTTGCCGCTTCTAAAAGTTGAAATAGATAAATTCGGAAACTCTGTTAAGAGAGAGAACGCTGACGGTAAAGAGGATGGAGGCGTAAACCATCTTGAGCGCTCCGACTCTGGTTTCGTAAATAAGCTGTGTCGAGTTTTTTGCCAAAACAACCACCAGGAAGGAGATGAACAGGTATAGAAGTGCGGTTTTACCGGCACCTATGGCTTGCAGGTATGAGCCGAACTCTACGCCGTAACTCTTCAAAAACGATAGCTTCGACTCAAGTGCCGCAGGAAGAAGGAGCTCACCTGTAAACATACCTTTTAAAACTTTCAGGGCATCGTCGAAATTTTGTGCTCGGAAAAATACCCATGCGATGTTTATGAAGTTGAAGGTGATGAACCATGCCAAGAGTGTGGGGAGCTTAATGGCCACTTTTTTCCATAATCTATGCACGACAAGAGCCAGGCCGTGCAGCAACCCCCAAAATATAAAAGTCCAGCCGGCGCCGTGCCAAATGCCTGCCAGAAGAAAAACGACAAGAATGTTTAGATATGTGCGAAACTCTCCGACTCTGTTTCCGCCTAGGGGAATGTAGAGGTAATCTTTCAAAAAGCGGGTCAGAGTTATGTGCCACCTTCTCCAGAAGTCTTGTATGTTGAGAGCTTTGTGCGGGCTGTTGAAGTTTATAGGCAGTTTTATGTTGAAAAGCAGGGCCGCACCTATAGCCATGTCGGTATAGCCGCTGAAGTCGAAGTATAGCTGAAAAGTGTATGAGAGAGACGTTACCCACGCTTCGAGCATGTTTAGGCTTTCAGCTTTATCAAAGCCGTTGGTGGCCCATACGGCAAGTCTGTCCGCGATCATAACTTTTTTGAAAAGTCCTATGGAGAAGATGAAAAGGCCCAGAGTAATGTTGCGGTAGTTTACAAACAGATTACGCTTCGAAGCAAACTGCGGCAGCATCTCTTTATGGTGGACTATGGGACCTGCAATAAGTTGAGGAAAGAAGGTGACAAAAAGCGTATAGTTCAAAAAGTTATACTCTTTGGTCTCTTTTTTGTAGCTGTCTACCAGATATGTTATCTGCTGAAAGGTAAAGAAGGAGATGCCCAGAGGAAGTGCAAGGTTTAGATATGGGTAGGAGGTGCCCAAAAGAGTGTTGAGGTTTTCCAGAAAAAAGTCCATATATTTGAAGTACCCAAGAAGCGCGAGATTTGCGCAGATACCCAGAATGAGAAGAGCTTTTTTGGAAAAAAATGGAATATTTTCACGACGTGCGAGAAGCGCTCCTACAGTAAAGTTGAAAAGTACCGATAATAGTATGACGAGCAGATAGGAAACCTCCCACCAAGCGTAAAATATAAAGGAAGCCAAAATCAGCGATATTTTGGCCAATGTAGTAAGCTTGGATCTGTTCAGAAAGAGGTATAGAAGCAGTGAGGCAGGTAGAAAAAGAAAGATATATTCAAAGCTATTAAATAGCATATCTGCAATTAACCTTCATTATGTGATAGTTGTTATTTATTAATAATTTAGACAACTTTTAATAGAATAGTAGCATAATTTATAGAAAATTTCATCTATCGGATAATATTTTTAAATAACAAAGAAGTGCAGAGCATGGGAAAAATCGTAGGAATGACACAGTCGAACTACCTGCCTTGGAAAGGGTACTTCGACTATATTAACAGTGTGGACGAGTTCTATTTCTACGACGATGTACAGTATACGAAGCAGGATTGGCGAAATAGAAATCTTATTAAAACCCCAAAGGGCGTAGAGTGGCTTACCGTTCCGGTGGGCTCAAGTAGGGATAGGCTCATATGTGAAGTGGAGATAAAAGATAGCTCCTGGCAGAAGAGCCACTGGGGGAAGATCGTCCAGTACTATAGAGGCGCTCCATTTTTCAAGATGTATAGAGATTTTTTCGAAGAGTTCTACCGGGGAGTGGAGTGGAAAAATCTCTCGGAGATGAACCAGACGATGATAAAAAGAATTTCAAGAGAGATACTCGGTATAGAGACGAGATTTGGAGACTCCCGTCCCTTCAAGCTAACTGGAAAGAAGGAGCAGCGCTATATCCCTCTTCTAAAAAAGGTCGGCTGTACGACTTTTTTGAGCGGACCGTCGGCCAAGAACTATCTTACGGAAGAGAGTATGGCAAAAGAGGGGATAGAACTGGAGTGGATGAGCTACGACGGTTATCCTGAGTATCCACAAGCTCATCCACCCTTCAACCATAAGGTTTCCATTATAGACCTGATCTTTAATGTAGGACCTGACGTGAAAGAGTTTATGCTCAGTTTCAAGAAATAGGGGAAATGTGAAAATAGTGGGGGTAAACTTTATGGGGCACGACAGTGCCCTTTTTTGTATCGATACAGAAAAAAGAGAGATTTTTGCCATGAGTACGGAGCGTGTTACACGTATAAAGCACGATAGCAAGGATGTAGCTCCTATTTTGCAACGGTACGATTTTGAAGGTGTGGAGTTTGTATGCCAGGGGTACGGAAAGTTCGACGAAAAGGTAAGGTCTGGCCTGGGGCCTGAGAGAGTGGCTGCACTTATTCAGAAAAAGGCCTTTTGCGATCTGATCAGACCGAGGTATATAAAAG
>Ga0256840_1004578_pt1 | contig 10286 bp, 8 predicted proteins | sample 355202metaG_FD_185969 | JGI IMG/M metagenome (GOLD analysis project Ga0256840, IMG submission 185969) | Hydrothermal vent microbial communities from Mid Atlantic Ridge, Atlantic Ocean - 355-202 | ecosystem: Environmental > Aquatic > Marine > Hydrothermal vents | place: Atlantic Ocean: Mid...
AATAGTTTGGGTTTGGCAAAACAAACAGTAGAACGTTATCTTAATTTATTGGAAAAATCATTCATTATCAAAAAAGTATCCGGATTTTCAAAAAATTTGCGTAAAGAAGTAACTAAAACAAAGAGGTATTACTTTTACGATAACGGTATCCGTAATGCTATTATCAATAACTTTAATTTACTTAGAAACAGGAACGATACGGGAATGCTTTGGGAAAATTTTATGGTGTCGGAACGTTTAAAAAAGCAGCACTATATGCAAATTCTTTCAAATAATTATTTTTGGCGTACTTATGACCAAAAGGAAGTGGATTTAGTAGAAGAACGCGAAGGAAGACTTTATGGTTATGAGTTTAAATGGAACCCTAAAAAAATGAAAATCCAAAAAGAATGGCTTGAAACATATTCTAATGCCGGTTTTGAAATCATTCACAGAGAAAATTTTTTACCATTTATTTCATAACTGCTTTATTTAGCCTAAATTATGCATAAATATTTCTATTGTAAAAATTTGCGCATAATTCAACTTAGTTTTTAAAAAAATCCCTGTAAAACTGTATATACAATTTGCTCGTATAGGCTTGCATTACATGCAAGAACTGCATGATCCACCTTCCAAAAGCCCCTTCTTAATATTTTTATCAATTATTTTTTGCTCGGTCTTAATACAATAAATCTTTTTATTGCGCAATGCTTTATTATGACCAATGCGTGTTTCGGGAAATTCTGATTTTTTAGAAAATATAATTTTAACAGCAAAGCCAAACATGGCAATGCCTATAAATACAATCGATATTAATAAAACTTGTAAAAACATTTGTGTTACTATTTTTTTGATTCAACTGCAAAAGTATGAATTTATAAATAAATATTTCAAAATTTATTTATGCATTATTTTTAAAATTGGATTTGAATAAATGTGAAAATAAAATTTATGAGAGGGTGTTTGTGTAATTAATTGATTATCAGCACTGAATTTTATCATAAAAATAAAGATTGATTTTCATATTCAAGAAATTAAGATAAAGATATGATTTATTATTTAGAGATAATCTAAATTATTGTACTTTTACAGTCAAAATTGAACCAAATATGAGTGAATTTCAAAAATTAAAAATTAATCTCGACAAAAAAACAATATTAGACGATTACTTATTGGCAAATATTAGTCGTCATGCCAGTATTCTTGGTCGGAAAGATGTATTAACCGGTAAAGGAAAATTTGGAATTTTCGGTGATGGAAAGGAAATTGCTCAAATTGCTTTAGCCAAAACCTTTAAAAACGGAGATTTTCGTTCAGGTTACTACCGCGATCAAACTTTTATGATGGCTGCCGGACTGTATTCTGCCGAAGAGCATTTTGCCCAGTTATATGGAGATACCGACTTGGAATACAATCCTGCACACGGCGGACGCTTAATGAATAATCATTTTGCTACCCGTAGTTTGGATAGCAAGGGACAATGGAAAGAGCTGACAAAACAAAAAAATTCATCACCGGATATTTCGCCAACAGCAGGACAAATGCCGCGTTTACTCGGGCTGGCTTATGCATCAAAACTTTATCGCCAGAATAAAGATTTGCATCAATTTACACAATTTTCAAACAAAGGAAATGAAGTGGCTTTTGGAACCATTGGAGATTCAAGCACTTCCGAAGGGCATTTTTTTGAAACATTAAATGCTGCCGGTGTTTTGCAGGTACCTATGGCAATGACTATCTGGGATGATGGTTACGGTATCTCGGTAGAGAAAAAATATCAGACCACAAAAGAGGATATTTCGGAACTTTTAAAGGGTTTTGAAAAAGAAAAAAATACAAACGGCTTTTATATTTACAAAGTAAAGGGTTGGGATTATGCCGCACTTTGCAATACTTTTGAAGAAGGAGTTGCTCGTTGCCGTGAAGAGCATGTGCCGGTTATTTTTCATGTGATAGAAATGACGCAGCCGCAAGGACATTCAACATCGGGTTCACACGAAAGGTATAAATCTGCCGAGCGCCTGCAATGGGAACAGGATTATGACCCCATACGTAAAATGCGCGAATGGATATTGGAAGAAGGAATTGCAACCACCGAAGAGTTAAATGCTTTGGAAGAAAAAGGGAAAAAAATAGCTTCTGAAGGCAGAAAAAAAGCATGGAATCATTTTCAAGAACCCATTAAAAAAGAACGTGATGAATTGGTGGAAATTATCGATCAAAAATCTTGTGTGTGTAATCAATTTAACGATGCAAAAGTTAAAGAAATAAGAAATGCACTGGTGCGTGAACGTAGCCCAATTAGAAAATCAAGTGTTAGTGCTGCACGAAGAATATTAAGACACGTATGTTCATCTTGTGCGCAACAAGACGGTTTAAAGCAAAGGCTTTCTAAGTGGCTGGATATTAAGGAAAAAGAAAATTATGACCGTTTTAACAGTTTTTTGTACAGTCCGTTTGAAACATCAACTTTAAAATTAAAATCCGTTGCTGTAAAATATCCCGAAAAGGAAAGCTTAGTGCACGGAAGGCTTATTTTAAAAGATAATTTTGATGTATTGTTTGAAAAAAATCCGCTTTTGGTAACATTTGGTGAAGATACCGGAAAAATTGGCGGAGTAAATCAAAGTTTGGAAGGCTTACAAAAAAAATACGGTGAATTACGCATTAGTGATACCGGTATTCGTGAAGCAACCATTATCGGACAGGCAATAGGTTTGGCTCTTAGAGGCATGCGCCCAATCGCTGAGATTCAGTATTTTGACTATCTCTTGTATGCTTTGCAAACTTTGAGTGATGATTTGGCTACTATTTTATATCGCACCAAAGGTGGACAAAAAGCACCTGTAATTGTACGTACCCGCGGACATCGCTTGGAGGGGGTTTGGCATTCCGGTTCGCCATTGAGTATGGTTATTAACTCTGTGCGAGGAATGCATGTGTGTGTGCCGCGTAATATGACTAAAGCAGCTGCTTTTTATAATTTACTGCTCAAAGGGGATGACCCTGCATTGGTTATTGAACCTTTAAACGGGTACCGGCTTAAAGAAAACCGACCGGAAAATCCGGGTGAATACTGCCAAGAACTCGGTGTGCCTGAAATACTTACCGAAGGTAAAGACCTTACAATGGTAACCTATGGTTCATGTGTGCGTATTGCGCAGGATGCAGTAAAACAACTTCAAGAGTTTGATATTTCGGTAGAATTAATTGATGTTCAAACTTTATTGCCTTTTGATAAAAACCGGATGATTTTGGAGTCGATTAAAAAAACTGGAAAAGTTTTATTTTTTGATGAAGATGTTCCCGGAGGTGCTACATCTTTTATGATGCAAAAAGTATTGGAAGAGCAACAAGCATGGTTTTATTTGGAAATATCACCACGCACATTAACGGCAAAAGAACATCGCCCGGCTTATGCTACTGATGGTGATTATTTTTCAAACCCGAATGCCGAAGATGTTTTTGATACCGTTTATGAAATGATGCATGAGGTAAATCCAAAGAAATTTCCGAAAATATACGGACATGGGATAGATTAGTTTGTAAACTCGCAGCCTTTATTTTAAGTAAAGGCTGCGAATTGATACTAATAATCTTCAATTACTCTGTCGTTTTTATTCTGTACCGGACGATAGTTATTAGCCGGCATGGCACTTTTAATTTTTTCAATTTGTTCTTTGCTTGCCTCTACCGGCTCTTTCATTACAAACCATTCTACGCCTTCGGTACAAGGGGGTGTTGTCAACGAACCTACATAATGATAATAGGAATGATTAACAGGCAACATATTGTTCAGGTCTATTTGAATTACCGAATGAACGGTTTCGCCTGCTTTTTTGGGTGCTTTATCTATAATTTTTGCTAAAATCGGATTTTCTGCACCTTCTTTATACCAAATTCCGATAACTGCAATTTCGTTATCCGGTGTAACATGTACTAGATGAGCCTCTAAGGGGAAATATTCTCCGTTTAGACTATGCTCGCTATGTGCATGAAAATGAAACTGAACTAAATTATATTCTTTCCCGTTGTAGGTAAACTTGCCCCAAGGAATGTTTACTTGTACAGTATGCCCATTATTGGTAATATCTAAAATACTGTCTAATTTATAGTCTAAATTAAGTGCTTCAAAATCTTTGTCCAACATTTCGCCACTAAAATCAATAGGCGATTGATGTTTACCGTCGCATTGGCTGCCATGAATTATTTCAGACCAATATTCCGGTCCTGTTTCTCCGGCATAAGACCAATGATCTTTCTGTTCACCTTTATGTATTGTGTCTTTTTCAAGCCCTTCGTTCGTTGCATTGTTATTTTTTTCACTATTGTTTGAGCAAGAAAAAACAATCAAGCTTATTGATAAAAGAAATGTGTATATAATGAAATTTTTTTTTGTGTTCATATTGATAATTTTTATGTAAAAAAATAAATATTTAAAATAAGTATATAAGTGATAATATTCATTCAAGCAGTGTTTTATTAATTATTACCAAATCAGAAATTTTGTAAAATGTACGATTAAAAATACTAAAATACTTTTTACAGATAAAATTTTTTAAAACCGTATTGAATTTTTGCCAATAAACGTATTCTTTTTGCCGGTAATAATGTCTATAAAAATATTTTATTATTGTTAAGTGCTTAATATTTATTCTTTTTTCTATTTTAGATATCTTGAAATTACTATAAGCGATTGTGCGGTTTGTTGAATAATTTAACTCATTATAAAATATTTCCGAATATTTATCTTCTGCATTGGCTATGTGTAAATAGCTTAAAGAATCAGAATCTATACGGAAAAAATTCGATAGTAAAATTAAAAATATTATAAATTTAAATTTGTTCATTACCGGGAAATTATATTTTTGGTGATGATTAAGCTAAATTAAGCTATTTATCTAGGATTAATTTTTTACATTAAAATAAGATATTAATTCATTGAGTTTTTGAGCTGTTTTATCTAAAAAATCAGTTTTTGAGCTTATTTCTTCAATTGCACCTGTATTGTTTTGTAACATTTTATTTAGTTCCTGAATAGAATTATTAATTTGTTGTACATTCATATTTTGTTCTTTATTGGCTTCGGCTACATTTTTTATTAAATCACTGATTACATAAGATTCTTTAACAATTTCATGAAAATTTCCATCCGCTTTTTCCGAGAGTTCAATTACTTTATTTGAAACTTCTTCAACTTCTTTTGCCACGGCATTACTTTTTTCGGCAAGTTTTTTTACTTCGGCAGCTACTACAGCAAATCCTTTTCCTGCAGCACCGGCATGCGAAGCTTCTACGGCTGCATTTAAAGCCAAAATATTGGTTTGAAAGGCAATATCGTTAATTACTTTAATCTTATCTGCAACATCTTTCATTGCATGATTTGAATTTTCTATTGATGATTTACTTTCTTTGATAGCATCAACGGTTTTATCGGCTAATACTTCTGTTTTAATAGAATTGTCAGTATTCATATTTATATTTGTTGTAATTTCTTCCATAGTTGCCGAAATTTCTTGTATGGATGATGCTTGTGAAGATGCATAATTTAGTAAATCATGAGTGATACTGTTTAGCTCATTACTTGTTTTTACAATATTGATTGAATTTTGCTGTATTTCTGCAATCATACGATTAAAATTTTTCGATAAATCATTGATTGAACGAGCCAAAATTCCGATTTCATCTTTTCGTTCATCATATTTTCCGGCAATTTTAATATTAATGTTCCCTTTGGATAGTTTTGACAAGTCATCAATCATCTCATTTAGCGGGTCTTTTACAAATTTGGCAGCATAATAAATACCTACAACTACGGCAATTATTCCTACCGGCAATGCAATAGCCTGAGTATAAGCATCAATTAATATCCGGGCTTGCGTATTTATGGAGGTGATGATTATGGTTATAACCCAAATGGTACTTATAGGAGCAAAAACCGATTTTTTAAATAAAACTCTCATTAAGATAATGGTTATCGGAATACCGACCACCAACATAATTAGCATAGGTTTTAAAATAGCATCCATAATCTTAAAGTTTATCAGCAACCAGCCATTCTTTTGCCTCATTTACACTTTCAAACCCTTTTATACTTCCATCAATAAAACGGTTTACTGCCATTAGTAATATTTTTTTACTTCCTTTTATACCTACTATCGCCTTTTTTTTATTGAAAGGTTTTGTTCTTTTTGCCGATTTTTTTAGTGCATTCAAAATTGTTGGTGAAGCATAGGAGTTGCTTATATCTACAATTTCTAGTAAGTTATATTCATTATTATTTTCAATGAAGCTCGTAGTTTCTTCAATCGCAGCTAAAGCTTCTTCTTCTTCCAACAAATTTGTCCAATCTGTATAATAAATTGTTTTGCCTTTGTGGTAAATGGGATATATTCTTTCTTTCATCTGCCTGTTATTTTTTTGAGTTTTAATACTATTTCCTCAATTTTTTAAAAATATACATTTTTTTGATTTTAAAAAAATCATTTTGAATATTATAGCTATTTTTGCGCCAAACAATATGTTTATTATGATATTTCCGGAAAATTTTGAAGAAAAAATAGGTTTTGACAATATACGTAATTTATTAAAAAATAGATGTATAAGCACATTGGGTAAAAGTAAAGTTGACAATTTGTTATTTGCAGATGATTTTCAAGATATTCGGCAAAGACTATTTTTAACCGATGAGTTTTTACAAATTATCCGTTCAGATGAAGAATTTCCTGTTCAATATTTTTTTGATTTGCGTGAAGCATTGAGCAAATTGGATGTTGAAGGTGCTTTTTTTGAATTGCAGGAATTATTTGATTTAAAACGTTCTTTGGAAGAAATAAAAGCAATACATTCTTTTTTTAAAAAAACAGAGGATGATAAATATCCGGAATTAAAAAAACTTGCGGGAAATATACCTTTATACCCTTACATTATTAGCCGGATTAATCAGATTATTGATAAACAAGGAAAAATCAGAGATAAAGCTTCCCCTGAATTGTCGGATATACGCTCTAAACTGGCAGCACGGCAGTCGTCTGTATCAAAAATTATGCATGGCATACTGCAAAGAGCAAAACAAAGCGGTTATATTGACAAAGAAACTAATCTAACGGTTCGTAACGGGAAAATGCTGATTCCTGTTCCGGCAAGTAATAAACGCCGAATTAAAGGTTTTGTAGTAGATGAGTCGGCTACCGGAAAAACTTCATTTGTAGAACCTATTGAAATTATTGAGCACAATAATGAAATCAGGGAACTTGAATTTGCCGAAAGGCGTGAAGTTATTCGTATTTTGAAAAAAATTACCGAAGATATTCGTCCTTATGCCGAAGATTTAATTACCGGGTTTGATTTTCTTGCCGAAATTGATTTTATTCGCGCAAAATCGTTATTTTCTATTGAAATTGAGGCAACAGTACCAAAACTAAGTAAGAAAAAACAAATAAAAATACAATCGGCAAGGCACCCTTTGCTTTATCTATCTTTCAAGAAAGAAGGCAGAGAAGTAGTACCTTTGGATATTTATTTTAATGAAAACCAGCGTATTGTACTAATATCCGGACCGAATGCAGGCGGAAAATCGGTTTGTTTAAAAACAGTGGGGCTTTTACAATATATGTTGCAATGTGGTTTACCGGTACCGGTAAGTAATCATTCTGTTTTTGCTGTTTTTAATAAGCTTTTTATTGATATTGGCGATGAACAATCCATTGAAGACGACCTGAGTACTTATAGCTCGCACTTAAAGAACATGAAGTTTTTTGTTGAAAATGCCGATAATGATTCGATGGTTTTAATCGATGAATTTGGTTCGGGTACTGAACCTGCTTTAGGTGGTGCCATTGCCGAAGCGGTGTTGGATAGCTTATTAAAAAAAAATATTTACGGCTTAATAACCACGCATTATGGTAATTTAAAGCATTTTGCCACTGCAAACAATGGGATTGTAAACGGAGCCATGCTGTTTGATACCGATAATATGAAAGCGCTTTACCGCTTGGAAATAGGCCGACCCGGAAGCTCTTATGCTTTTGAAATTGCTAAAAATATCGGATTAGCTCATGAAATTATTTTAAAAGCGGAACAAATTGTAGGTAAAGACCATATTGACTTTGATAAAAACCTGAAAAAAATTGAGCAAGAACGCAAGCGCTTAAACGATTTAAATCAAAAACTAAAAAACAAAGAAATTAAGTTGGAAGGTATTTTAAAAAAATACGAACAAGAAGCCGAAGCGGTTAAAAATAGAAGAAAGGAAATTATCAGTGAAGCCAAACAGACTGCCGAAAAAATTCTTTCGGGGATTAATAAAACCCTTGAAAATACAATTTATGAAATCCGAAAAACCAATGCAGATAAAGAAAAAATTAAGTTAGAACGCCAAAAATTAGAAAACTTAAAAGAACATGTGCATCAGCGCTTTGAAAACGAAGAAAAATATCTTTCAAAAAAAGTTGAAAAACTAAAAAATAAGCAAAGACAAAAACAAAAGACAAAAACCGTAGAAAAGCAAGAACTAATTGATACACCTATCTGTGTTGGTGATAAAGTCAGCCTTGATACCGGTGGAGTAGGTGAAGTACTGGAAATAAAAGGCAATAAGTATTTAGTGTCTTTGGGGAATATGCAAATGTATTTACATAGAGATAAAATAAAGAAAATCAGTAATAATGCCTATAAAAAACAGGCTGTTAAGCCAAAATCATTAGCAACCAATTACGATGTTCGTAAAGTTAAAATAAAATTCTCGCATAATCTGGATGTGCGCGGTAAACGTGCCGAAGAAGCCTTACAAATTGTTGCAAACTATCTTGATCAAGCAGTTATGGTTGAAGCAAAAGAAGTGAAAATCTTGCATGGAACCGGAAACGGTATTCTTAGGCAATTAATTCGTGATTATTTAAAAACCTATCCGTTGGTTAAACATTTTAAAGATGAAAAAATAGAATTAGGTGGAGCAGGAATAACTGTGGTTGAATTTGGGTATTAAAACGAAGGCTCTATTTTTTTAATATTTTTTAAATAAAATCGTTTTATTACTGTTTAAAATCAAATAACAAAGGATGTAAAACGATTTTAAACGGTGAAAATATCTATGACTGATGTGTTTACAGGATACACTGTGGTGTGATTTAACTTAAAGTTATAACAAAACAAACAAATTTAAACAATGACAAAAGAAACAGCCATAAAACTTTTTGAACAAAAGCAAGTTCGTACTGTTTGGGACGAAGATAAGGAAAAATGGTATTTTTCTATTATTGATGTTATAAACATTCTTACGGAACAAAAAGATAACCAAGGAGCTAGAAACTACTGGAAAGTATTGAAACATAGGCTTTTGAAAGAGGGTAACCAAACGGTTACAAATTGTAACCGTTTGAAAATGGAAGCCGCAGACGGTAAAATGCGTTTTACGGATGTAGCAGACACAGAACAACTTTTACGACTAATACAATCCATCCCATCTAAAAAAGCCGAGCCTTTTAAACAATGGTTGGCAAAAGTAGGTGCCGAAAGAATAGACGAAATAGAAGACCCTGAATTGGCTTTTGAACGGGCTATGGAAACATACCTGAAAAAAGGATACAGCCCTAATTGGATAAATCAACGATTAAAAAGTATTGAAATACGTAAAGAGCTCACCGATGAATGGGACAAACGAGGCGTAAAAAAAGGCTTGGAATACGCCATACTTACCAATGAAATAACCAAAGCGTGGAGTGGGTTAACTACCAAGCAATATAAACATTTGAAAGGTTTAAAAAAGGAAAACTTGCGAGATAATATGACAAACCTTGAACTTGTATTTAATATGCTTGCCGAAGCATCTACAACGGAAATATCTAAAAAAGAAAAGCCGAAAAATTTTCCGGAAAATAAAGTTGTGGCAAAAAAAGGGGGGAAAGTTGCACAGGCAGCACGCAAACAATTGGAAAAAACAACCGGAAAAAAAGTAATTACCGGTAAAAATGCAAAACAACTTAAGTCTAAGAGCGATAAAGAAATAGATGAATAATTATAAAACTAAAATCTTATCTATAGGAAGTCGTGAGTTGATAAATTGTGTTTTCTGAAGCTTTGTAAAATTTGATAGTTTCCAAAGAGTTACTGATTACTTATTTTATTAAAACTGTATTTTCAAATATTTTTTAAATAAAAGCGTTTTATTACTGTTTATTTTAAAATCAAGTTACAATGAAACGTTTTTTCTTAATAATACTGATTTTTTGCGGGTTTTGTTTTAGTAAAATTCAATCGCAATCAAATGTTAATATTAAATTAAATACTTTAACTTATCAGTTTTC
>Ga0256840_1004579_pt1 | contig 10284 bp, 11 predicted proteins | sample 355202metaG_FD_185969 | JGI IMG/M metagenome (GOLD analysis project Ga0256840, IMG submission 185969) | Hydrothermal vent microbial communities from Mid Atlantic Ridge, Atlantic Ocean - 355-202 | ecosystem: Environmental > Aquatic > Marine > Hydrothermal vents | place: Atlantic Ocean: Mid...
TTTATTAAAAATCCACTCTCTTTTTAAATTTTATGCTATACTTTTTGCATGGATGCAAATAATCATAATAAAATCATTGTTATAGGCGGCGGTTACGGTGGTCTCAGGGCTGTTGAAAATCTTGCAAAAGATAAAAACAACCAAATTACACTGTTAGACAAGAATGCCTACCACTTTATGCAGACAGATGTCTATGAACTTATTGCAAATGAAAAAGATTTTGCAAAAGTCAGTGTCGATCTCTTTACCTATTGCAGTGGGTTTGAGGGAAATGTCAGTTTTTATAAACAGGAAGTTGAAAATATTGACTTTGAAAATAAAAAAGTCATTACTGATACACAACGGTTTTCTTATGATTATCTTATTATAGCTGTGGGTGCACGGACAAAGTTTGTCAAAAGCATTACAGGACTTAAAGAGTATGCTCATGGAGTCAAAGCACTGCATCGTGCCATGTATTTTAAACAAAAGTTTGAAATGTCACTTTTTAGAAAAGTGGAGGAGAGCGGGGTTACATGTAAGGCTTTGAGTATTGTGGTTGCCGGTGCAGGACTCAGTGGTGTTGAAATAGCCGCACAGATGGCATCTTTTGCAAAAGAGTTTTATTGTGAAAATAATTTTTTATGCAGAAAACTAAACATAGTTCTTGTCAGTTCATCAAAACAGATACTCAAAGGTTTGGATAAATTTTTAGTTGAAAAGTCTCACAAAAGATTGTCGGATCTTGAAGTCGTTATAAAATCAGAGGCAAGAGTGGTTTCTTTGACACAAGAGAGTGTTACACTGAGCAGTGGAGAAATTATACCTATGGATTTTATGATTTTTGCCGGAGGAATAGAGCCAAACGGACTCACTTATAAGCTTGACTTACCAAAAAATGAAAGGGGTTTTCTGAATATCAATGAGTTTTTGCAGACAGGTTCGAAAAAAGAGGTTTTTGCCATAGGTGACTGTGCTATCTTGTATAACAAAGGTGAATTGATAGCACCGACAGCGGATGTTGCTGAACAGATGGCAGAGTTGTGCAGTGAAAATATTATGCGTCTTTGCAAAAATAAAAAGCTCAAAGCGCATGATATACATTCGCGCGGTATGTTGATAGCTTTGGGACGCAGGTATGCAGTAGGAAAAATTTCCACTATATATATCAGCGGATTTGTAGCATTTATTATGAAAAAACTGATTGAGAAAGTCTATTTTATAAAACTGGACAGGCGTTCAAAAAAAGGTTGTGATAAAATTTTTAATGCTTAAAATATTATAATAAGCAAGAGTAGAATATAATAGCCTTATGAATCTATTATCTGCTAAAAATTTATCACACTCATTTGAATATGAGCTTTTTTCTGATGTTTCCTTATCTCTTGAGAGCAATGAAAGTATCGCTATTATCGGTATGAGCGGGAGCGGAAAGTCTACGTTGTTACACCTTTTATCTACTCTTTTGAAACCAAATAAAGGGACTGTGACGCTTTTTGGAAAAGAGACAGCATCTATGAGTAAAAAAGAGCTGACTCTTATAAAACGAAACAAACTCGGTATAGTTTTTCAATCACACTATCTTTTTAAAGGCTTTACTGCCTATGAAAATCTTGAAGTTGCCCAAATTCTTTCACAAAAAGAGATAGACAACAGTTTAATCAAAGATTTGGAAATTGAGCAGTGTATGCATCAAAAAGTTACAGAACTCTCAGGCGGACAACAACAGCGTGTCTCTATAGCAAGGGTTTTGACAAAAAAACCTTCAATTATATTTGCTGATGAGCCGACAGGAAATCTTGACAACAAAACGGCTGCGGAAGTAATGAAACTTTTCTTTGATTATTGTCAGGAGAATGATGCCGGTATGATACTTGTAACACATGATAATAATTTGGCCAACATGTGCAAACGAGTCTATAAACTTGAAGACAGAGCATTAAAACTAATTAAATAGGGTTAAGAGAGTGGGATGGACAGAAATACTTAACGAAACGAATGTTGTAGCTTTTCTTTTGCTTTTTTTTCGTTTTGCCGGATTGTTTATTGCTGTACCTATTTTTAACCATCAAAATATTCCGATGAATATCAAAGCAACCATGGCTTTTTTCTTTACAGTCGTTTTTTACTCTTCTATGCCTCCACTGCATATAAGTATTGATATGCCTACTATTGTAATCGCCATACTGGGTGAACTTTTGCTGGGTCTGTCAGTGGGAATTGTATTGCAGCTTGCCTATAATGTCATCACATTTGCAGGTGGGCAAATATCTTTTATGATGGGATTTTCGATGGCAAGTGCGATTGATCCGCAGTCAGGTATTTCCATGCCCATAATTTCGCAGTTTCTTTCTTTGATGGGGCTAATGATACTCCTTGTACTTAATCTGCATCACTGGATGCTGCTTTTTATTGATCACTCTTTAAAAACAGTGCCTTTGGGCGGTTTTATGATGAGTAAAGATCTCTTTCATTATATTATGCATGCGGCATCAAACATGTTTTTGGTCGGTTTTATTATTGCTTTTCCTGTGATCGCACTTTCATGGCTGGCTGATGTAATATTTGGAATGCTCATGAAGACAATGCCGCAGTTTAATCTTCTTGTTATCGGTTTTCCTATTAAAATCATGGTGGCTTTTGTCGTGCTTATAGCAACTTTTACGGCTATTATGCTGATATTAAAAGGAGAGATTCAAGAAGCATTTAATTCTCTAGAAATGCTTTTTTAGTTTTTTTTTGCTACAATAGTGTCAATAGAGATTTTTTAAAATCATCCAAAGGAATATGCGTGAAAATACTGCTTTTAAATGATAATCCCGTTGTAAATAAATTAGTGACTCTCAGTGCACAAAAAACTTCTGATGAAGTAGAAACAGCTTCTGGGCTTGAGGGAATTTCATCACATGATTATGATTTGCTTATTGTTGATGACAGTGTTTACACTGATGATTTACTGTATGAATTAGAGACAAAAATAAAATATAAGAAATCACTTTTTATCTGTGCCAAGGATGCCAAAGAAGTTGAATCTTTCTCGTCAACACTGAAAAAACCTTTTTTACCGACTGATTTGGTAGAACTGTTTATGATGCTGGAAAAAGAAATTAAAAAAGAAGCAGATGAGATGCCTATTGAAGAAGCACAAGAATTACATGTAGAAGAGAATGAAATAGAAGAATTAGATGATTTGGGTGATTTGGATACACTGAATGATGATTTGGAGTTGGATGATGAGCTGATTTTGGATGATGATGAAGAAGATTTCGGTGAAAGTGTATTGGATGATGAAGAGGCGCAGAAGGTAAAAGATTTGCTTGATGAAAATGAAGAAGAACTCTCTTTTGATGAGGAAGTGCAAAATGATCTTGAAAGTCTGGAACTTGATGAGATGGGATTAAACGAAGAGGAATTTTCCCTGGATGCAGAAGCAGAGGAAGAAGAGTCACAAAAAGAGGAAACACCTGCCATAGAAGATGAGGAAGAAGATCTTCTGGCTGCGTATGATATGGCACTTGATTTGGAAGACGAAGCGGATGTTGACATTGCGCAAGAAGACAGTTTTGATCTGGAAGAGGAAGTTGAAGCACTTGAAGAAGAAGAACTGCAAGAGCTGGAGAGTGCAACAGTCGAAGAGCTGGAAGATGAAATAGACGAAATTGTCACAGATGAACTCAATGCGCAAGAGGGCGAGTTGGCGGTAGATCTGGCACTGGATTTGGAAGATGAAGCGGATGTTGATATTTCTCGTGACCCTGTAGATGATTTACAGATGCCGCAAGAGCTGGAAGAAGAATCGCAAAACAGTGTTCAGACAGAAGATGCAAGTCTGGAAGAAGAAATTCAAAATGCTGTTGAAAATTTGACACAAGAAGATTTAGAGAGTGAACTGGATGAAGATACTTTGCTTCAAATAGCAAAAAATGAGATTGATCCGCTGGAAAGCCTGACAAGTAAAGATTTAAAAGAGGCTTTGGGAGAAGAGACAGAAGAAGTGACAGATCTTTTAGAACCTGAAGAAACAGCAGAGTTTGAAGAAGAGAAGGAAGAACAGAACAGTGGAGTAGAAGCATTAAAAAAACTTCTTGAGGCACTCAGTGACAAAGATGTTGCGGCATCTATGAAAGGAATGAAAATCAGTATAAACATTACACTGGGTGACAACTCATGAGTGCTATTCATGGAGCAGTTTTGGTTCTTTCCGGTCCGAGCGGGGCTGGAAAGAGCTCTTTAATTCATAAAATCATTGATGATATCGGCGAATGTTATTTTTCCATATCTACAACCACGCGACCTAAAAGAGAGGGTGAAGTAGATGGTGTGGATTATTATTTTGTAGATGAAGAAGAGTTTAAAAAAGAGATAGAAGAGGATCAGTTTTTAGAGTATGCAGTTGTGCACGGTAACTATTACGGAACATCACTTAAACCGGTTAAAAAAGCTCTTTCTGAAGGAAAACTGGTTATTTTTGACATTGATGTGCAGGGCAACAGTGCCATAAACAGTCGGCTCGGAGATATTACCACTTCTGTGTTTATTACGCCGCCGACGCTGAGTGAACTCAAAAGAAGACTGCAAAACAGGCAAACAGATGCGCAGGAAGTGATAGAACGCAGAGTTAAAATGGCAAGACGTGAGATACAAAGGGTATCTGAGTATGAATATCTGCTTATAAATGACGATCTCGACAAAGCAGCTGAAAAATTGCGTCTCATTGCAACTGTAGCAAGATTTAAAAAATCTAATGAAGAGATTAATGAATTTGTGCAAAAATGGGAAGATTTGTAAAAGTTCAAAACATAATATATAGTGATAAGAGAATTTACAGCAAATATGAGTTATACTTCACAACATAATTTATAACAAGGAAAAAATATGGGAATGCCTAGTGGAACAGAACTACTGATAATCTTCGGAATTATCGTCTTATTATTTGGAGCAAAAAAGATACCTGATTTAGCAAAAGGTCTTGGAAAAGGAATCAAAAACTTTAAAGCAGAAATGAAAGAGGTTGATGAAGTAGAAGTTGAGACACCGAAAAAAGTTGAAAAAAGTGATGAAGTAGCTTCATCTGACGAAACTCCAAAATCTACAACACAAGCCTAAGCATTGAAACAACGTGTATCGGCGTTATTACGCGAAAAAATAGGTCGTGAAGTTGTTTTAGAAAAGCCACGTGATCGTTCTTTTGGTCACTTTGCTACTCCTATAGCATTTTCTTTAGCAAAAGAACTCAGAAAATCTCCTATGGTCATTGCGGATGAATTGGCTTCATCTTTTGAAGAGAGTGAAGTGTTTTCCAAAGTAGAAGCTGTCAAAGGCTATTTGAATTTTCGTTTGAGTGAAGATTTTTTAGCTGAGTATGCTTCTTGGGCTTTAGAAAATCCTGCAGAATTTGCAAAACAAGACAAAAACCAAAAAATACTTTTAGAATTTGTCAGTGCAAATCCGACCGGACCTTTGCATATCGGACATGCAAGAGGTGCTGTTTACGGCGATACTCTGTACCGTTTGGCAAAACATCTCGGATATGATATAACAGCCGAATATTATGTAAATGATGCCGGCAATCAGATTGATTTACTTGGACTCTCTATTCAGTTGTATGCCAGAGACCATCTTTTGGATGAAGCGGTAGAGTATCCTGAGAGTTATTACCGTGGAGAGTATCTTGACGCACTTGCTCGGGATGCAATGGAAAAATTTGGTCAAGAGATTTTTTATGATGAGTCTCGTCAAAAAGAGCTTGCTCTTTGGGCAAAAGATGAAGTGATGAAAATCATTGTCAAAGATTTGGGTGATTTGAACATCTTTTTTGATACTTTTGTGTATGAGTCAACACTTTATGCCGACTGGGGCAGAGTGATGCAAAAAATGGGCGATGGCATTTATGAAAAAGATGGCAAACTCTGGATAGCTTCACAAGCCAAAGGCGATGAAAAAGACAGAGTTGTTGTTCGTGAAGACGGCCGTCCGACTTATCTTGCCGGCGATATAGTATATCATAATCAAAAATTTGAACGCGGGTATGATCATTATATCAATATCTGGGGAGCGGATCATCACGGATACATTGCCCGTGTAAAAGCAGCAGTTGAATACCTTGGATATGACTCAAAAAAACTTGAAGTCCTGCTTTCTCAGATGGTAAGTCTTTTAAAAGACGGTGAGCCTTACAAGATGAGTAAACGTGCCGGAAATGTCATACTTATGAGTGATATAGTCGAAGAGATAGGTGCAGATGCGCTTCGTTTTATTTTTGCAAGTAAAAAAAGCGATACTGCACTTGAATTTGATTTGGCAGAGTTTAAAAAACAGGACAGCTCGAATCCTATATTTTATATTCAATATGCACATGCACGTATTCAGACACTGCTCTCCAAAGCAACTGTGTCCAAAGAGGATATTGCAAATGCAAGTTTGAAAAATCTTGGAGAAAATGCAGATACATTACTGTTTGATGCACTTTTACTGCCTGAAGTGATTGAAGATGCCTTCAATACACGGCAGGTGCAAAAACTGACAGATTACTTGAAATCTTTGGCAGCCTCTTTACATAAGTTCTATTATGATGTGCGTATGATTGGTACAGCAGATGAGGCAAAACTCTTAAAACTGATGTTAATGGTTGCGCTGAGCATCAAGACCGGACTTTCACTTATGGGTATTGCAGCCAAAGATAAAATGTCTAAAGAAGAGGCATAAACTATTTTAGCAGCTCGGAGTTTTTGAGCTGCGGATAAAGTTTTAACACCTCTTTGGCAGATTTTTTTGGAATCTGCACGAGAACAGGTTCTTTTTTTGCATCAAGCCAATTGGCAATTTTTTGTATGTTTTCTTCACTCATTGAGGTACAGCCTACTGTCGGAGTCTCTGGAGCGCGTTCTATGTGTATAAAGATGCAAGAACCTCTTCCTTTGACTCTTTTGTGATTATAATCAACTACTATTCCCAACCTGTATTGTCTGTCTTTACGTCTCATATATTCAAAACTTTTTTCATCTCCATTTGCCATAATGATTTGATTGTAAAAGTTTGCATCTGTATCATCAACACATATCAGGTTTTTGTCTGCATAGAGATAAGGCAGAGCATATTTGCTTTTTGGAGAATATCCAAAAATGTCTGTAAGTTTGAAAATACCTGCGGGTGCTTTTTTGTCACCTTCATATTTCAACGCTTCATCAGGCTGTTTTTGAAACTTTTGACTTTCTACACCCCAGCCTAGTCCGTTTTTCCCCAAATTTACTCTCATCGTCTGAAAGACTTTGTTTGAGCCCTCATAACATTCGAGTTTTGCTGATGAGCTGTTCATATCATTGGCAACAACGAGCACTATTTGCTGGGAAGAAAACAAGAAAATTGACAAACTTGCCATAATTAAGAAACTTTTTATCATAAAGTATGGTACTATTACTATTATACGATGTCAAGAGTAAAATAGATAAAATTAAAGTTTGGATAAAACAATGAGTCTTAAAATAAAACAGGCTACGGCTGAAGATGCTTCTTTTTTAGCACAAATGATTTTACAAAGTTCACGAGCAGGGAAAAAGAAGGGTCTTTTTGATGTGCTCTTCGGAACAGATAACGATACAGAAGTCTTGGAAAAACTAGAGAAGCTTACACAAACACAAGCAAAAAGTCATTGCCATTACAAAAATTTTTTAATAGCGCAAATGGACGGAAAGAGTGTGGGAACTTTATGCAGCTATGAGCCAAGAATTGCAACAAAAGAGGCTTTTGAAGAGGCCCTCAAAGAGATAGGTTGCGGGGATGAGATCAACAAACCGTTGGAAGTTGTATATGAATGCAGTTTTAACACAAGTAAAAGCAGATTGATGTTTGATTTTATGGAAGAGCTTGAGGGTTTTATTGATGTGGGTGTACTCAAAGCATTGATGCAAAAAAGCCTGCTTACTGCAAGACTTAAAGGCTACAGCATAGTACAGACAGTTATAGAAATCGGTTCATTGGAAGCAGAACTTTTTTATAAAAGACTCGGATTTGAAATTGTCGACAAAAAAGAGTGTGATGCTTACAGAGAAATTTTTGGCAGAGCCGGTGTTATGCTACTGGCTATGGAATTTTAAAGGCTTCTTATAGAACTCTCTTTTCTCTCGGTTATTCCTTCTCTTTTAGCCATTGGTTTGGCACTTTATACAAAAAATATTATGCTCTCTTTGTTTGGAGGGATATTTCTAGGACTTTTTTTCCTTCACGGTTTTTCATTCATCACAGCACTGGATTCTACTTTTGCACTCTTTTTCTCCCTTTTGCATGAAGTATGGATACTCAAAACCTTAGCATTTGCGGTGCTTGTCGGAAGTGTGATGGAACTCATGCAAAAAAGCGGGGGTATTAACGGATTTGTCTCTTTTATGACCCAAAAAACAAGACTTGTCAATTCTCCCCGTTCTGCTTTGCTTGTCAGTTATTTTATCGGGGTTATTATTTTTATAGAATCTTCCATAACCTCTTTGATAGCCGGAGTTGTTGGCAGACCTTTGTGTGATAAAGAGCAAGTGCCACATGCCAAACTTGCTTATGTCTGTGATTCTACTTCTGCGCCTATTAGTTCGTTGATAGTGCTCAATGGCTGGGGTGCACTTCTTCTTGGTTTGATTGCTACAGAGGTACAGACAGGAGTGATTACAGGTGACAATGTTAGTATACTGCTGCAGAGTGTTACTTATAACTTTTATGCTATAAGTGCCTTAATTGTTACTTTTTTAGCGGTATGGTTTAATATCAATATAGGTCCGATGAAAAATGCAAAACCTTCTTTGGCAAAAACATCGTTACATGTAAACACTCAAGCGAGTATGAGCTATATGATTATTCCAATTATTTTGATGATTGGTTTTGTATTTATGTTTTTAAGCATAACAGGAAATGGTGATATGTTAAAGGGCAGCGGTTCGAGTTCTATCTTTTATACCATGCTTGCAACGTTGATGATAATGTTTATTTATTATATTGGTACGAAAAATATGTCTACAAAAACCTACACAAAAAGTGCCTATATCGGAGCAAAAAAGCTTTTTCCTATTGCTATGATACTGCTTTTTGCTTTTGCCATAGGAGATGTTACTGTTGAACTTAAAACAGGGCAGTATTTGGCTTCGCTTGCAAGTGACAATCTCAGTGTCTATCTTTTAGCCGGTGTCATATTTATACTCAGCAGTATCATCTCTTTTTCTACAGGAACATCCTGGGGAACTTTCAGTATTATGATACCTATTGCCGTTCCGATGGCTGTGGGAATGGATGCAGATGTTGCTTTGGCAATAGGGGCTGTTATCAGCGGCGGTGTTTTTGGCGATCACTGTTCGCCCATCTCTGACACGACTATCATCTCATCTCTTGCGAGTGACTGTGAAGTAATCGAACATGTAAAGACACAACTTCCTTATGCCCTTATAAGCGGTGTTGTTGCCTTAGTTTTGTTTGTAGTTTTTGGTTTTATGACTCCAGGTAGTAGTTGATAGAGTAACGCAGATCTTCATCAATGTTTTCCATATTTTTCAGCATCCATCTTAAATATCCTGCATCTTCACGCGCTACTTCTTCAAGACTTTTGCCTTTGTGCTTTCCAAATCTGAATGTTTGGACTAAAATAGGAGTATTGGTTAAATCGACCATCTTTTCAACCGGATTTTCATTTGGAAACTGTGCCTGGACAATATCTTTGAGTTTTGAAAGAAAGAGTTTTAAAACAAGTACATCACCGATAGCATCATGGGCTTTGACAACAATACCGAGTGCTTTGGCTTCTTTTTCTTCTTCTTTGTAAAGTTCCATTTTATAGCGAAAATATTGCAATCTGTGTGCCTCTTCCTCCGGCATAACATGTTTGGCAACTCTGAGGGTATCTATGACCTGCATTTGTGTTTTAAAGCCCTCTTTTTCAAGCATAGTTATATCAAAAGGAGCATTGTGAATGATGAGATAATTCTCCTGAGTATTAAGTTCTAACAGTCTTTTGTATGCCTGTGTTTCTATGCAGGGTGGCTTGTCCTCAATCAAATCGGGAGTAATGCCGTGTACCTCCATCGCACCAAATTTAATCGCTATATCGGTGGAACAAAATTCATTATGAACCTCTACATCTTTGGCTCCCAAAACCATATATCCGAGTTGAATAATTCTGTCTTCTTCATTTGTGCCTGTTGTTTCTGTGTCTAAAATCACATATTTTTTTGCCATGACTCTTTCGCTTCTTATTTTTTTGCACATTATATGCTACACTTATAAAAAAGTAGGTTAAAAATTTGATTGACTCCCCTTTGGTATATCTTTTTA
>Ga0256840_1004581_pt1 | contig 10284 bp, 7 predicted proteins | sample 355202metaG_FD_185969 | JGI IMG/M metagenome (GOLD analysis project Ga0256840, IMG submission 185969) | Hydrothermal vent microbial communities from Mid Atlantic Ridge, Atlantic Ocean - 355-202 | ecosystem: Environmental > Aquatic > Marine > Hydrothermal vents | place: Atlantic Ocean: Mid...
TCCAATAAATCTAGTGAGAAAAGGAGAGAAAATTTGGAAAGAAAACTTTAAAGGTAAAGATTTATCTGATGATGAAATTATTACTGCTATGGCTGAAAATCCAAAGCTAATTGAACGTCCAATTGTTACAAAAGGAAACAAAGCTGTGATTGGTCGTCCTTCTGAAAATATTGAAGAGTTGTTAAAAAGATAAACTTTGTGCTTGCTGTTTTGCTTTTAAACACTAAGAAAAGTGCTTTTTTTAATCATAGAATACACAAAGTTGAATGAATATTTACTGTGTAATATTTACATTCAAAAACATCTTTCTTAATAAAAACTTTTTAATATTGATTTGTTCTCAATAAAGTTAATGTACAAGCAACTTCATAAAAAATATCTTTTTTATCAAGTAACTCCATCAATTCCGTATTTTCGGTACCTGGATTAAAAATTACTCGTTTTGGATTTGCATTTAAAATAAATGGATAATAATCTCTTTGCCTTTCTGGATTTAAGTATAAGGTTATTGTATCTATATTTATAGTGTCAATCTTATCTATAGAAGTAACAATTTCTACATCATTTACAATTCCTTTTCGCAAACCAAAAGCCAAAACTGGATGATGATATTCACGCAACATTTCAATTGCAATATTAGAATATCGCACAGTTTTTAAAGAAGTACCAAGCACTAATGTTTTTTTTATCATGTTAAAATTCTGTTAAAGACTAAAATTAATGAAACAAAAGTAAAACTTTTACGTCTATTATAATGAGAAGACTTTAGTAAATAGTTTTTTTTGAGTTAGTTAATTGATGAAACCCTAATAAGCATCTGCTTTTTAGGGTTTCGTTTTTTTGCTTTTCACAAGTCTTCCAATTAAAAAAATTGATTAATATTTATCAAAATTCACTTTTTTTTTAGATATTGCGTATTTAACACAATATATACCTCAATGATTATGAAGAAAAAACTATTCGCCATTCTAGCAACAATCCTTCCTTTTTTAGTATTTGCACAAGAAACAGGTAAAGAACTTTCTATGGATGAACGTATAGAAAACGCCTTTGCTCCCATATCAAAAGTAGTAACTGATGTAGTTTTTTACGCAATTCCTATTGGAAGCAAACAAGTGCCTATTGTTATAATCATCTTATTATTAGGTGCATTATATTTTACATTATATAATCGTTTTGCTAATTTTAGACTTTTAGGAGTTGCTATAAGAGCAGCACAAGGTAAATATGACGATGTGGATCATCATGTTGCCGAAACAGTTGCAGGAGACCCAACTCCTAATGATGACGGAGATTCTTTTGAAACCATCCAAAAAGAAGGCGTTGTAGGCGAAGTTACTCATTTTCAAGCATTAACCGCTGCTTTATCTGCTACTGTAGGTTTAGGAAATATTGCTGGTGTTGCCGTTGCTATTGCTATTGGTGGTCCTGGAGCAACACTATGGATGATTTTAGCTGGATTAATTGGTATGTCTTCTAAATTGGTTGAAGCTACACTTGGAGTAAAATATAGAGAAGTTGGTGAAGATGGAAAAATTTACGGAGGTCCAATGTATTATTTAACGAAAGGGTTAAAAGAAAACAATATGGCTGGATTAGGAAAAGTACTTGCTGTATTTTTTGCCATTATGGTTATTGGAGGCTCTTTTGGAGGAGGGAATATGTTTCAAGCAAACCAAGCAGCTGCGCAGTTTAAATTATTATTTGGCATCACATCTGGTTCTGGCGGTTTTATATTTGGAATTGTAATGGCTGTTTTAGTAGGCTTAGTAATTATTGGAGGAATTAAACGAATTGGTAGAGTAACCGAAAAAATTGTTCCCTTTATGGCAATTTTATATGTTGGAGCTGCTCTAATTATTATCTTTTTAAACCTTGGTTATGTGCCAGGCGCTTTTAAACAAATATGGAATGGAGCGTTTAGCGCAAGTTCTGCTCTAGGTGGTTTTATTGGTGTTATGATTGTTGGTTTTCAAAGAGCCGCTTTTTCTAATGAAGCTGGTGTAGGTTCTGCATCAATAGCACATGCAGCAGTAAAAACTCGTTTCCCTGCAAGTGAAGGTATTGTGGCTTCTATTGGTCCTTTTGTTGATACCGTAATTATTTGTACCATGTCTGCCTTAGTTATTGTAATTATGAATCTTAAAAATGATTTATTTAACTATGGTGATGTTATTAGCAAACAAGTCTTATTAAACGCTAATGGACAACGTATTGGTGGTGTAGATTTAACTTCTTTAGCTTTTGAATCTGCTATACCTCACTTTTCTATCATCTTAACTATTGCTGTTATTTTATTTGCCTTTTCAACGATGCTTTCTTGGTCATATTACGGCTTACAAGGATGGTATTATTTATTTGGAAAAACTAAAATTGCGGATAGTTCTTACAAAATTTTATTTTTATTCTTTGTTGTTGTTGGCGCTTCTTCTAGCTTAGGTTCTGTAATTGATTTTTCTGATGCTATGATTTTTGCTATGGTATTTCCAAACATTATTGGTCTAGTTATTTTAGCACCAAAAGTAAGAGCAGAAATTAAACGATACCTTAAAGCAATTGGTCATACTGAATGATGAAATATTAAAAATAGATGAGTTATGAACAAACGAAAACACCATTTCTGCTACAATAAAAGTCAGAGAAAAGGGATTTTCTTTTTAGCAATTCTTATTATTGCTTTACAACTCTTCTATTTTTTTATTGATTTTTCATCAGATGCTAAAATAAACACACACACTAAGGAATTAATTGTTTTTCAATCTAAAATAGACTCGTTAAAACAAATTAAAATTGAACAGAACAAACCTAAAATTTATCCTTTTAATCCAAGTTTTATAACAGATTATAAAGGCTATAAATTAGGAATGACAACGCAAGAAATAGATAAATTATTAGCTTATAGAGCACAAGGAAAATACATTAATTCCGCTAAACAATTCCAGCAAGTAACTGGCATAAGCGATAGTTTACTCCATGCAATAAGACCATATTTTAAATTTCCAGATTGGATTAAAAATCAGAAGAAAAATAATAATTACAGCAAGAACACTTCCTTTACGGGAAAGAAAACAGATATAAATCAAGCTTCAATTACAACATTACAAAAAGTAAATGGAATTGGAGAAAAACTTTCAGCCAGAATTGTAAAATTTAGAACAAGTTTAGGAGGTTTTAAAAATAAAGAGCAACTCCAAAAAGTATATGGTTTAAAACCCGAAGTTTATCAAGAGCTCCTTAATCATTTTTACATCAAATCGGATAATTCAAGTAGTAATTCTCATTCAGAAATTACTGCTTCATTTTCAACCAATGACATTAATTTAGCTACCAAAGAAGATTTTATGACAATTAATGGAATAGGAGAAAAACTATCAACTAGAATTTTAAAATACCGAAAAACTTTAGGAGGTTTCTATTTTAAAGATCAAATTGAAGAAGTTTATGGCTTAAATCCCGAAGTTATTTCTAAAATACACCGTCATTTTAAAATTATAAACAAACCAAAAATCAATAAAGTAAATATTAACGAAGCTTCTTTTAAAGAAATACTCCATTTACCATATATTGATTATAAACTCACCAAAAAAATATTTGAGTATAGAGATGAATTTGCCGAAATACAAAGTTTAGAAGAATTAAAAAAAATAGACGGCTTTCCTTTGAATAAATATCCTAGAATTATTTTGTATTTAAAAGTGGAATGAGTTTTTTTAGTGGCAGTTCTTAGTAGGCAGTTCTTAGTAGGCAGTTATCAGTAGGCAGTTCTCAGTAGGCAGTTCTCAGTAGGCAGTTCTCAGTAGGCAGTTCTCAGTAGGCAGTTCTCAGTAGGCAGTAGGCAGTTCTCATTAGGCAGTAGGCAGTTCTCAGTAGGCAGTAGGCAGTTCTCAGCACTCAGTTCTCAGTATTCAGTGTTTAGCACGCTGTGTTTAGTCTTCATACTCAGCATTATGCAGTCATTAACTGAAGACTGTCAGCTGAATACTGCTAACTAAAGACTGCCAACTGAAGACTGAAGACTGAAGACTGAAGACTGAAGACTAAGGACTAAAAACTACTCCTTCTCAGGTGGAAATTTCTCCATAATCTCACCTACAAACTCATTTATTCTAGCTTCTTTTTTTTCAACTTTTCCAGATGTATTTAAAGCTCCACGTCCAATTCCTTGCCAAATTAACGTTTTTTCTTTAGCATCAATTAAGTTAATAAAAAGTGTTCCTTCAATGTAATTACTAAAATTATTTCCCCAATAAGCACTATAATAATTAGGATACCAATAATTATAAACATCAACATGTTTTTCAGATTTCGCAAAAATACTAACCAAAACATCTGGAGTTTTAGATAACTTCATCCCTTTTACTTTTAAATTTGTTTCAATAGCTCTTAGAATTCTTCGTTTATCAATATCTGATATTTTAGCTTTATCAATTCCTTTTTTATAAAACGCAAAGCTTTTGTATTTAGAAAAATCTGTATGCGAATCGTAATCTGTTTTAACATTTACAGTAGCGCAAGAACTTAAAATAAATAAAGTAAGGATAGCAAGTGTAAGGTGTTTTAATGTTTTCATGATAAATATGTTTTAAAATATAATCACAAATATTATGCCGAAAACATAACCTAATTCAAATAAAATCAACTCTTTAAAAATCGCCCTAGTTTTTTATCAAAATCATACGGACAATGTTTACAGCCATTTAAACAACAATAACCACGCTTTAAATGATATTTTTCAGTAAACACACGGTAACCTTTATCGTTTAGATAAAAATCATCTGGTTCTAATTTGGTTGGTTTGTTAGTCATTTAATTAGTAGTTGTTAGATGACAAACTTAATAAAAAAACCTTTACTAAATTAAAAAAACAACTAAAAAGACCTCACAGGTTTTAAAAACCTGTGAGGTCTAAAAAATATTTTCTTTAGAACTAATTACTCCTTGTCAGCTGCTCTATTAATAATGGCTTCTGGCAAAGATTTTTTAGCTTTAGCTCCTAATTTTTTAATTTTTTCAACAGAAGTAATTAAGTTTCCTCTTCCTTCAAAAAGTTTATTCATTGCATCTTTATAACCGTTTTTTGCTTCATCCATCTTCTTCCCTACTTTGGTTAAATCGGATATTAAACCTTCAAATTTATCATATAAAGCACCTGCTTGCCTTGCAATTTCTATGGCGTTTCGTTGCTGCTTTTCATTATTCCACATACTATCAATAGTTCTTAAAGTAGCTAAAAGTGTAGAAGGTGTTACAATAACAATATTTTTCTCAAACGCTTTATTGTAAAGCTGATTATCGTGATTTGAGGCTACTGCAAAAGCAGGTTCTATAGGTACAAAAAGCAAAACAAAATCTGGCGATTCGATTTCGTATAAATCTTCATATTTTTTAGCACTTAATTGAACAACATGACGGTTTAAAGAGGCAATATGTTCTTTTAAAAAACGTTCTCTTTCTTGTTCATCTTCTGCATTTACCATTTTCTCATAGGCAGTTAAAGATACTTTAGAATCAACAATCATTTTTTTATTTTCAGGCAAATGAATAATAACATCTGGTCTTAATCGTTGTCTATCACCATCATTTACAGTAAAACTTTTTTCAAGCTCGTATTCTCTTCCTTTTTCTAACCCAGATTTTTCTAAGACTCTTTCTAAAATAAGTTCTCCCCAATTTCCTTGAGTCTTACTCTCTCCTTTTAGAGCTTTTGTCAAGTTTGTTGCTTCAGTACTTATTTTAATATTTTGTTCGTGTAAATATTTTAATTGTTCTCCTAGCGCAACATGTCGTTCTATATTTTCTTGATTAGAACGTTCCACTTTTTGTTCAAAAACTTGTATTTTTTCTTGAAGTGGATTTAATATTTGCTTTAAATTTTCTTTGTTCTGTTCTGTAAACTTCACAGACTTTTCTTCTAAAATTTTATTCGCTAAATTTTCAAACTCTTTGGTAAATTTTTCTTGTAACTTTTCAACTTCTTGTTTGTTTTCTTCTAATCTAGTTTGCGTATGTTCTAATTCTGTTAATTTTTGAGTTAAATTTATTTGAATGCTGTTTTTCTCTTTTCTAATTTGTTGCAATTCCTCTTTAAAGTCTGTTAGTCGCTTTAAAGCTTGTTCCTTTTCATTTTGCACTAATTCCTTATAATCATTAAATTGCTTTAAATGATTATCATTTACAGAATTAATTTGCGAAATATGCACCTCTTTTAATTCTTCAATTTTATCTTTAGCAGACTGAACAGATTCTCCTAATTGTTGTTTGATTTGGTTCATTTGCTCAGACAAACTAGCTGTTTCTTTTTCAAATTTTAGTTTAGAGATGAGCTTCCCTAAAATAAATCCGATGACAATTGAAATTAATCCAATAATAAGATAAATAATATTTGCATTCATAATAAAAAAATTGAAAGATTGGTTATTGTGAATTACAAAAGTAAGCTAATTTATTTTCATTTTTCACGAATTTAAACACATCTTATGCGTATTTAAAATGAAATGCAATATATACCTACTTTCGTTGTATGTTTGCTATATAAATAATTTATAAAATATTAAATCATGAAAAAATTAATTATTATCACATTGGTTTTAACCGTGTTATCATCATGTGTATCAAAGAAAAAATACACTGCTTTAGAAACTGAATTAACCAATACTAAAGGAGAACTTCAAAAAACTACCGTTAAAAAAGAAGAATTAGAAGCTAAATTTGCTAAAATTAAAGAGCGAGTTGTTGCATATAATTCAAAAATTAAAACCTTAGGAGAAACTAATAATTCATTGAACCAATCTTTAACAGATGTTAATAATGAAAAGTTAGTTTTAGTGGACAATAATACGGTGGTAATGTCTAAAAATGTAAAAGCAAAAATGGAAGCTACATTATCAAAAATGAGTGCTGCTGAATTATCTGGAGCTAGCACATTAAAAGATTCATTAAATCTTGCTATCGCTTATAATATGCGCAATAAATTCAACAATCAAGATATGAATGATGATGTACATTTTAATATAGATAAAACAGTTGTAATGATTTCTGTATCCGATAAAATGTTATTCAATAGTGGTAGTTATCGTGTTAAAACCAACGCTTCTGGCTTATTAACAAAATTAGCAGACATCATTAATTCAGAGCCTAGTATGGATGTAATTATTGAAGGTCATACGGATAGTCAAACCATAAAGAAAGGTGCAAACATTGTAGATAATTGGGATTTAAGTGTAAAACGTGCAACTGCTATTGTAAGAGAATTACAGAAAAAATATCAAGTAGATCCTTCTAGGCTCATCGCTTCTGGACGTAGTAGTTATGTACCAATTGCTGATAATACTACCAAAGAGGGAAGAGCTAGAAACCGAAGAACAAATATTATTATTTTACCAAACTTAAATAAGTTTTTTGCATTACTTGCAGAAGAAGACAGCACCATTATAGAATAAATTAGCCTTCTAACAACAATATTAAAACTGTTATTTAGTTATCTAAATAACGGTTTTTTTTTGTAAATGTAATTTTTATTACAAAAAAATAAATATAAAAATGTATCTTTGAAAATTCTAAAAAAACTTTTAACTATGACTTTATTTAAGGGGTTTTTAAAACAATATTTTGTATTGTTTTTTTGTGTTTCTTATGGTTTTGCTCAAAACCCACCTCCAAACAATCCACCAGTAGCAGTCTATGATGTTGCTACTGCAGACCAAGATACTACACTCAACGTACCAAGTGGAGCTCCAGACAATTACACTAATCTATTAGATAACGACACTGATGCTGATGGTGATACGCTTAGTATTACACGTTTTTCTGCAGATGGAGGAATCTCGTGGACAAATACTAATGGAACAATCAACATTGCAGGTATTGGAGCGATTACCATTCATGCAGATGGAACTTATACTTTTGTCCCAGCAGTAGGATATAATGGTTTAGTACCAGATATCGTTTATGAAATTACAGATGGTACAGATACTACCATGGCAACATTATATCTAACCGTAGAAACCGCTGGAGATTTACTTGAAATTACTGGAATGTACAGTTGCAACCAAGGTTATACTGCCAATGGAGATTATAAAATTAGATATTCTATAGCACTTAGAAACAACAGCATAACAAGAGGATATCATCAAAATAGTGAGATAAGTAACATTCAATTATTTGATGATTTAAACGCTGTATATGGTGATTGTATTACTTTAGTTGAACGACAATATATTGCGGTAAATGCTCCAGATGATTTTTTAGGTGCTGCTTACCCTCAAGAATGGTCAACAATTGATTATAATGAAACAGAATTTAGCGAATCTGATGCAACTCCAGGCGCACAAGGTATTTTTGATAATCCTGCCGCAAAACTGTACCCTAAACAAGGCTTATACCTTAGTTTTTGTATTACCGTTGATCCTTTTTGTAATGGAAGACCAAATCCAACACCTTCTGGATCTGGAATTGACTTTACCAATATCATTAATGTAACTTCTAATAAAGGGAACGACACAAGACAACATACCATAACAGACTTTCATACTGCAGAAACAACGGTTGTAGCAAATTTTTATATTCCAGATTTAGTAAGTAATGTTTACGATCCTATTGTTCAACCAAATCAAACATTTGATTACAATCACAGAATTATTATTACTAATGATGGTAATGCCCAAGCAAACAATGTAAATTTTAATTTAGGTCTTGGTGAATTTCTAGACAGAGGCGCAACATTTTCAACTTTAGCCATTACTCAAATAAGTGGTCCAACAGTAACTATTAATCCTACTTACAATGGAGATACAGATACTTTATTACTTACAAATGGAAATAATTTAGCAGCTGGAGAAACCATTATTTTGGGAATTAATTACGTTATCAACCCTTTACCAGCTGTAAATGATATTATGCGTTTTAGACAGTTAAACACCTCTATGACACAAGGAAACTTAGACAACCAAGGAAATCCTCCTACCAATGTAGATGAGTTTAATAATGCAAATAAACGATTATTTTCTTATGTCTTTTGGGACGATGCACAAGGAAATCATTTAGATAGATATTATAAGGCTAGTAATGATACTGAAATTCCAAGTTCAAATAACCAATGCCAATGTGAAACCTTAGGTATGCGTTTACCTTATGGCCTTACAGCAGATTTACAAAAAACAAGTCTGGTTACCAATGAAAATGTAAACGGAATTACAGAATATCAAGAAGTTACTTTTGAATTTACCTTGACCAATACCAGTACTGCTTTGCAACTTGAAAACATCCAAATTACAGATGATTTAAACTTAATTTGTGGCGGAAACGTTATTTCTGTTTCCACGCCAATTATTACCAACAGTACAGCAACTACAAACCCAACTCTAAACCCTGCTTTTAACGGAACAAGTAATCAAAATATATTTGATGGAACTTCTGGTATTATTAAAGCTGCCGAACCAAATGGTGGAGCTGCAGCCGAATTTATTATTGTGCAATTTAAAGTCGTATTTAAAGATAATTGTTTTGGTAATAATATAGCTACTGGTAGCGCATCAGATCATTTAGGATTATCTCCTATTGCTATTCCTTCAACAGAAGCTCCAGTGAATGCTTTTTCTGACACAGATAATGATGGAATCAACGATGTCATTGACCTTGATGACGATAATGATGGTATTCTTGACACCGTTGAGTATAACGGTCTTGACCCTTTAGCTGATGCTGATAATGACAACCTCCCAAATTATAGGGATACTGATTATGGAGTAGATTCTAACAATGATGGAATTGTTGATGTTTTCGATTTTGATATGGATGGCATTCCCAATCATTTTGACTTTGATTCTGATAATGATGGAATTTTTGATATTGTAGAAGCAGGAAACGGAGCGTTAGACACTTCCGGTAACGGTCAAACCAATTCTCCTGTTGGAGCAAATGGACTAGACAATACTGTTGAAAATATTGATGATGGAACGGCAGTTGTTAATTATGCTTTAATCAATTCAGATACAGATGCAAACTTTAATTATTTAGACATCGATTCTGATAATGATGGAATTGTAGATAATATTGAAGCACAAACTTCTGATACTTACACAGCTCCAAATACAGCAAATACCAACGGAGTAGTTTACAATAATGGTTTAACTCCAATTGATACTGATGGCGATAACACACCTGATTATATAGATTTGAACTCTGATGATGATTCTCGTAACGACTCTATTGAAGGATGGGATTTTAATAACGATGGTACTCCAGAAACAAATTTTACCAACACAGATTCTGATAATGACGGTTTAG
>Ga0256840_1004582_pt1 | contig 10284 bp, 3 predicted proteins | sample 355202metaG_FD_185969 | JGI IMG/M metagenome (GOLD analysis project Ga0256840, IMG submission 185969) | Hydrothermal vent microbial communities from Mid Atlantic Ridge, Atlantic Ocean - 355-202 | ecosystem: Environmental > Aquatic > Marine > Hydrothermal vents | place: Atlantic Ocean: Mid...
TGCAGTAATTCCACAAATTTTTATGTTATTTTATGCAATTTATTTAAGAATTGCTCAATATGATTTAACAGTAAACAGATATTTTATTGTAATATTTGGTTTATGGCTTTTGCTTGTAAGTTTACATTTTATATTTTCAAAGAAAAAATCTCTTATTGCAATTCCAATTTCTCTAGCATTTTTTATAATTTTGATTTCTATTTTTCCAAAATTTAATGTTTATAGTTATCCAGTTGAAAGGCAATATAATAGATTAGAAACTAATCTTGAAAAAGCTAAAATTTTACAAAATTGAGAAATTATTCCATTAAAAAATTATTCAGATATTTCAAAAGATTTAAGTAAAAATATTTATTCTGGAATTGATTATATTTGTGATTTTGATAATTGTAATAAAATAAAAGAATTATTTCCTAGAATTTATTCTGAAATAGAAAAGAATAATAAATTAGAATGGGAAAAAAATCATAAAGAAGAAATAGAAAGACTTTTAAAAAAGAAAAATAATAAAATTTGTGAATATAATAAATATTGATATGCACCAAATAGTAATTGTTTTAATAAAACTTGATTAGAAAAATTAAAAAAAGAAAAGTATGAATGAGTAGATAAATGGACAATAATAGATAAAATAACAGAAAAAATAAAAGTAAAAAAATATTTTAATAAATTTGAAGAAAACAGGAAATATTTTGAATATTCTAAAGAATATACACAAGATTTTTTTCCAATAAATATAGAATGATATTCTAAAATGTATAATATAAAGAATTTAAATAAATTTGAAAAAAATAAAGATTTTGCAGAATTTAATTCTGATACAAATGAAATTATTATTACATTAGATTGAAATAAAAAAGAAAAAATAAATATTTCAGAGATTTCTAAAAAATTAATAGAAAAATTTTGAAAAAATACTAAAAGAAATTTAGATAAAAAAGATTTAATTTTTGAAATTAATCAAAACTGAAAAATATATAAATTAATGTTTGATAATGTTTCAGTTAAGAATCCAGACTATAAAGAAAAAAAGGATAATAAAAAATGAATTTATTTTTCAGATTATAGTAATTGATATATTTTGGTTAAATAAAAAAGTAGAGATATTTTGCTAAAACATCTTTACATAAAAAGTACTGAAATTTTATTTAAATTTCAGTACTTTTTTTAATCTTCACTTGGAGCAATTCATAGTCTTGCCTCAATTTCCATATCTACATATTTCTTTTTTCTACCATATTTTTTTCTAGAATATTCTCTTACAATATCAGCAATTTTCATTCAGTTTTTTGCTAACTCATATTCATAAGATTGATCCCAGATTGTTTTTATATCAAATGCTCTACTTGAAGCATTATCTATATTTAATTTTACATAAGTTGTATAATTTGCAACTCAGATTATATCTTGCTGTGATAATACAGGAGCATATTCTTTTTCTAAATATTCAGCATCATCAGCACCAACCTTGAAGCTTTGAATTGTTCAGGCATTACCAAATACTGCATCTTTTATTGATGGTTTATCTCATTTTTTTGCACCATTTCAACCTATTTGAGCAATAAATTGATGAGCCATTATTAAAGCTAGATGATATTTTCTGGCTTCAGATAATATTTCCCCAAAGGTTTCAGTTGCAAAGTTTTGGAATTCATCAACATACATATAAAAATCTTTTCTTTGATTTTCTGGCATATCTGCTCTAGCCATTGCAGCCATATTTATTTTTGAAACAAATATTAGACCTAAAAGTTGTGCATTTAGTGCTCAAATTTTACCTTTTGATAAATTAACTAAGAGAACTTTTTTATTGTCCATTATTTCTCTGATATTAAATGCAGATTTTGGTTGTCCAATAATATTTCTTATAGTTGTATTTGTTATAAATGGTCCAAACTTTGAACTAAAATAAGGAATCATTTCTTGTTTTTCTCTATCTCAAGTATTTGCATATTCATGATCCCAGAATGATTTTACTACTGGATTTTTTATTTTTGATGTTTTGTATTTCATAAAAGCATCATCTACAAAAAGTCTTGGAACATCAATTAAAGTCCCTCCATCTTCTTCATCTTCCATCAAAGTTAAACATCCATTTCTAAAATAATGTTGTATTCTAGGACCAAAGATTTCATCACCAAATATTTTTATAAATATTTCAGTAGCATCCATTGCAGCTCTATCCATTTCTCTTTTTCTTACTTCTGGATCAGTTGAAAGAACTTCAAGCATATTAAGCCCCATAGGTCTTTCAGTATCAGCTGGATCAAAAATAGTTATATCTTTTGCTCTTTCTTTTGGAGTATAAGCAAGTACATCTTCTACCAAATCTCCATGTGGATCAATTACACAAAGTCCTTCTCCATTCCGAAGATCTTGTCTAGCAAGATATCAAATATAAACTGATTTACCTCAACCAGATTTTCATAGTACATATTGATGTCTTCCTCTGTCTTTTTTATCAAAATATACAGGAGTTTTTTTGTTTCTATATTCATTCCAACCAAGTAAAACTCAATCACTATAAACAGGAAATCAACCAAGTTTCATATGAACTTTTTCTATTTTTCAAGTTTTTGGATTTTTCTTTTCTAGATAAGTAGGATTTTTTGGAATTTTTAAATTATGTGGAACAGGTAATTTTTTATAATCAAGCCATTTTATAATAGGTGATCTATTATAATTTACATCTGGCATATGGAAAATTGTTGTTACTTCATCAGTTGAGAAGTAAGAAATATTTTGAAAAAATCAAACTAACTTATATTTATATGCAAAATATCTAATTTTTGTAATAGTTTTTGAAATAGCATCTTCAATTATTTGTGGATTATCTAGTGCATTATTATATTCATCAGTAAATATTGAAGCAGCAGCTACAATAGCATGTATTCATTCTTCTGATTTTTTTTCATCCTTACTAGAAACTAGTATTCTAATACTAGATTCAAATATAGGTTGGCTTGCAGCCTCTCACATAAGTTTTTGACTCTCTGTTTCAGCTTGATTGAATATTTTATATGAATCTCATTCACTAGCTCCAGGAGCATTATTTTGATCTTTTATAGCTGCATCACTTCATTCAAAAAGTACTCTAACTGGATTAAATAATATTCAAAAAGGTTTCCATAAAAATTCTATACTAGATTTTTTTGAATTTTTGTATTTTCATTTTGCTACTTTTGAAGCTGCTTCTTTAGCTTTTTCATTATAACTAGAAGATTCTGGTTTTATTACCATTTGAAAAACAGCTTTATCATTTTTATTTAATCAACCAAAAACATTTGTAAAATTGTTAATAGGATCATCTTCTAAATATTTATAAGTTTTTATAGGAAAATAATCATCTTTTTCTTTTCCGAGAGATGCAGCTCTTAGAAAATATCACTTTTCTTTTAGATTAACAATATCTTTTGTATTTTTATAAACAATAATTTCAGCATTATTATAAACTGAAGTTAAATGTTGCATAACAAGATTTACATAAGTTTCATAGGTTGTAATAAAAAAACTTACTTCTCATTTATCATAAACAAGCTCTAGGCTTATTTTTGAATGACCAAAAATTAAATTCAAAAATGTATCTCTAAGTCCAGCTTCAGCTAATTTGTGAATAGCTTTATAAAACATAGACATCATCCCAAGTTTTTCTTTGAAATCTTTTTTTGTTTCTTTTTCTTTATCAAGTTTTGAATCAGCTCTTGGAAGAGTTATTTTTAAATATCTAAGATGTTTTGAATAATACATTTCAAAAGTAAGTCTTATCATTTTTAATATAATATATAAAAGAATATATATTACTAATCCTAAAAATACCCACATTAAAATATTGAAGAATGTTTCTTTTACTACATCCCAAAGACTTGCTTCATTTCAAGTATTTGTATTTTCTGATATATTTTGAGTACTAGGTCTTCTACCTAAAGCTCCAGCAAAACTAGAACTTATATTTATTAAATTCCCCATAATAATCCAAAAAATGATTTTTATTTTTCCTCCCATTTAATTATTTTAACTTATTAAAATTATTTATAACTTTATAATATCATAAAACACCAAAATATAAAACATAAATCTCTTGACAGAATTATTATTAAATTTTTAAAATAAAAAATCTAGAAATTTTTCTAGATTTTAATTATTTAATTCTTCAGGTATTCATTCTGGCCATATATCAGCAACTGATATTTCATCTCAATTTTCATCAGTTGGAAGATTATCTTCATTTATTCATAAAATTTCATTTTTAAAATTTTTTAATATAGTTGAATTATTATCTATAATATCTTTTTTTTCTTTTACAGAAGGATGTTCAGGATTATTTTTTTCTAAAAAATTTAAATTTTCAAGTATTTTTCTTAATTCTTTATTTGTTTCATCAATTTTTTTTACCTCACTTCATTCTGGAAGTTTTTGTTCCATTTGTTTTGCTTTTGGACCCATAATTTTTTTATTAATTTTTAAAATATATTTAAATTGTATCACATAATTTTTTTTGTTGCAAATATTTTGGTAATTTTTATAAAAATTTATATAATAAATTAAATATTTTACAAAATAATAAGATAAAAAAGCAAATGAGTTTTGTTCACTTACATTGTCATAGTCATTATAGTATTTTGGAGGGATTACCAAAGCCAGGTGATTATGTGAAAAAAGCTAAGGAATTAGGAATGGAAGCAGTGGCTTTGACTGATACTTCAAATATTCATGGGTGTCATGAATTTTATAAGGCTTGTAAAAGTGAGGGAATAAAACCAATTTTGTGAACTGAGATTTTTGTGGAATCTAGTATTGATAGTAAGATAAATCATAGATTAGTTTTACTGGCAAAAGATTTGGAATGATACCAGAATATTATTGCTCTTACTACAAAAGCCAGTTTGGATAATCCTGGGACAACTGCAAAAATAAAATTTGAGGATATAGAGAATTTAAAACAAGAGAAAAAAGATTTAAAAATTATTGCTCTTTCAGGACCAATTTCTGGTGAAATTCCTTTTTATATTTTGTCATGAAAAGATGATAAAGTTATTTTTGAGAGAATAAAAAAATACCAAAATGTTTTTGGAGAGCAAGATTTTTATTTGGAACTTTTAGATCATTCTGATATTCCAAAACAAGATGTTGTTACAAAAGAATTAATTAGAATTTCAGAAAAATATAGTATTCAAGTAGTTGCTGCTCAAAATTCATATTATATAGACAGAGAAGATAATACTACTCAAGATGTTATAAAAGCTCTTGGAACTGGTCATGAAATTGATAATCCAGATAGACCAACTTTTATAAATTGAGATTACTCTTTTTTGAGTGAGCAGGATATGCAAATGCTTTTTGGACATATTCCACAAGCTCTAGAAAATACTAAAAAAATTTCTGATAAAATAAATATAGAAATAGAAACTGGTGGAATTTTAATTCCTGTTTTTGAACTTCCAGAAGAAGATCAAATTATTTATGAAAGAGCTTTAGAATTAGAAAAAAAAGAAGTAATTGCCCCACCCCTAGCCCCTCCCTTGCAGGAGGGGGATTCTAAAAATTCTCCCCTGCAAGGGGGAGATGCCTGAAAGGCAGAGAGGGGTATTAAAAAATTGGATTCTAGTGAATGGTATTTGAGATATTTGTCATTTAAGTGATTAAATTGGAGATTTAAATTTGGTTTGGATGAGGAGACTATTTTTGAGTTGGTAAAAAAATTGGATAAACCAAGTCTAGATAAAAAATTAACTGAAACTTTGCCAGAAGAATTAAAAGCACTTTCTCTTATTTATTATACTGATAAGAAAAAAGAAATTCTTGAAAAAATGCCAAAAGATTGGCAAGAAAAAATTGAGAGACTAGAGTATGAATTAGTTGTAGTTCATGAAATGTGATTTGATTGATATTTTTTGATAGTTGCTGATTATATAAATTGGGCAAGAAATAATGAAGTTCCAGTTGGACCAGGGAGATGATCTGCTGCTTGAAGTTTGATGGCTTATTTGACTGGTATTACAGATTTAGACCCTTTGAAATATGATTTACTTTTTGAGAGATTTTTAAATCCAGCCAGAGTTTCTATGCCTGATATAGATACTGATTTTGCTGATACAGAACTTTATAAAGTAGTTGATTATTGTACTGAAAAATATGGTGCTGACAAAGTAGTTAGAGTTTGTACTTTTGGTACTTTTGCAGCTAGAGCAGCAGTTAAAGATGTTTGAAGAGTTTTTGGTATTCCATTTACTGAAATGAATGAACTTGTAAAAACTATACCAGAAAAACCAGGAACAAAATTAGCTTGAGCATTAGAAGATTCAGTAGAATTTGCAGAAATGTATGTAAATGATAAATATAGAAAAATAATAGATAATGCTCTGAAAATTGAGTGAAATGTAAGACAACTTTGAGTACATGCCTGTGCTGTAATTATTGCTCCTGAACCAATGACAAATTTTTGTGCCTTACAACATCCGCCAAAAGATGAAAATGCTATTGTTACTCAATATTCTGCTTATCCACTTGAGGATTTAGGTCTTTTAAAAATGGATTTTTTGTGACTTAGAAATTTAAGTATTATTAAGAGAACTCAAAAAATAGTTGAAGAAAATAAGTGAATAAAAGTTGATGTTTTGGATTTAGATATGTGAGATCCTAAAGTTTTACAAGTTTTTGCTGACTGAGATACTTCATGAGTTTTTCAGTTTGAATCTGATTGAATGAGAAAATATTTAAAAGATCTATCTCCAGATAGTTTTGATGATTTAATTGCCATGGTTTCTCTTTATAGACCTGGTCCAATTGCATATATTCCAACATATATTGATAGAAAATATTGAAGAGAAGAGATTAGATATATGACTGATGATTTAATAGAAATTATGCAAAAAGCATGATATTCTCCAGAAATCATTGAAGAGCAAAAAGTAATGCTTGAAGATGATTTGAAAAAAATTCTTGATGTAACTTATTGAATTGCAGTTTATCAAGAACAATTGATGTTTATAGTTCAATATATGGCTGGTTTTTCTCTTTGAGAAGCTGATCTTCTGAGAAGATGAGTTTGAAAAAAGAAATTGGATGTTATTGCTGCACTTAAAAAAGAATTTAAAACAAAATGAGAAGCCTTTAGATGATATAAACCAGAAGTAACTCAATATATTTATGAGGAAATGATTCAGCCTGCTGCCAACTATTCATTCAATAAATCTCATGCAGCTTGTTATGCTTTTATTTCATATCAAACAGCATTTTTAAAAGCATATTATCCTACTGAATTTTTGACTTCTGTAATGGTTTCAGATGAAGAAAATATGGAGAGAATTACTATGGAGGTTTGAGAATGTGAATCTAAATGAATTTCTGTTTTACCACCAAATGTAAATTGATCTTTAAAGCATTTTACTTATGTAGATGATAAAACTATAAGGTTTTGATTAAAAGCAATAAAATGACTTTGAAATGGCCCAATTGATGTAATTTTAGAAGCTAGAAAAAAGACAAGTTGAGAATTTAAAGATTTAGAAGAATTTATAGAATTATGTGGTAAAGAAGTAATAAATAAAAGAAGTTTAGAGGCTTTAATAAAAGCTTGAGCTATGGATAATCTTTGAAAAAGAAGACAAATGCTTGCTTCAATTCCTGAAATGACAATGTTTGCAAAAAAAGATGAAAAAAAGAAAGAAACTTCTCAAATATGACTTTTTGATAATTCTGATAGCTTTGAAGAAAAACTTGATTTGAAAGAATGTGAAAAAATGAGTTTTGAAGAAAAACTTGCTTGAGAAAGAGAAATGATTTGATTTTGGGTTTCAGGACATCCTCTTGATGGACTTGGTAGGTATTGTGCAAGAAGAAGTAAATGAGTGAAAAAATTAAAAATGGATTTTGTAGAATTATTAGAATTAGATAAAAAAGAAAATCCTGATAAATATGAAGAAAAAAAAGGTATTGAGATGTGATTAGATGAAAATAAAAAAGAGAAAAAAGATGAAAAAAAGAAATGATATAATGACTGAGAAGCTTGTCAGGTTATTTGAGTAATAACTGATTTTAGAAAAATCTATACAAAAACAGGGAAAGCAATGATGTTTGTAAAATGTGAATGATATGATTATGAATTTGAAGTTGTCCTTTTTGCAAAAGATGTAGAAAAATATGAAGAAAAAATAGATACTTTCAAGATAGTAATTATTAATTGAACTCTTGATATTAATCTTGAATATGCTAGAAAATCAGTAAAACCAAGAGATATGAAAATAGCTAATATTACACAAGTAAGAGACCAAGCTATTGATATGTGACTTTTTGATAAAGATATTAAAAAATTTAAGAATAATGATTTAAATGAAATTGAAGATGAAAACCCCCTAGCCCCCTTGTCAGGGGGGATAGAAAGTTTTTCATCCCCTGATAAGAGGAATTGAGGGGTTTCAGAATTTATTGTAAAAATTCCATTAAATGCAAAAAAACAGGATTTACTTGATTTGAAAGTTTTTTTAAATAATCAAAATTCAGGAAATATAGAAATATTTATTGATTTAAAGTGATATAAAATAAGTACAAAAATAAGTATTGAAGAAATTTGAAAATTGGAAGAGTGGATTTGAAAAAAATGGTAGAATTTATGTTCTAAAAAATTATACAAAAAAATTTGTAAAAAGGTACTTTTTAACTATTATGTTAATAAGTGCTTTTTTGTTTATTTTTAGAGCTAATTATAGATAATATGAATTATTCAAAATTACAGAAATTAATATCAAGTTTTTTGCTTTTTGTGTTCTTTTTTTGACAAGTCTTTTGACTTTCATTTTTTGGTTTGTTTTCAAATGTTGTAAATGCTCAAAATAGAGAATTTAATGATTTAGTTTCAATAGTTGTTACTGAAGATGTTTATGATGAGCTTGGTTCAGAAATCAAGAGATATGCTGAAGATATACAATGATATATTGATAATACAAAAGTTGTAATTTTACCAATAAAAAATGATACAAGTGCTTTTTCTATTGCTTCAATGAATGAAAATCTATTTTATGAAGGGTATAAATGATTAAAACCTTGAGTTGATTTTGAATCAAAACTTATAGGAACTATTTTGATTTGAAATGTTAAATTGCCTATTATTTGAGATAATTGAAAAACTACAAAATCAATATTACCATTTACTGATTTTGAAGATAAGCAATTTATTTATAATCCTAAAACTAAAGTTTTTGAAAAAAATACTGAAAATATAGAATGAGTAAAGCCAGAAATTTTTCATTGAATAATTAGCCCGAATAGTTGAGATATAGAAAAAAATATAGAGTTAATAAAAGATTTTTTAGATAAAGATCATGATTTTTATGCTTGAAAAAATCTTTTTGACTCTAAAAAAGAAGTTTTAAATTGAAAAACTTGAGAAAAAATTAATGAAAAATATAAACCTTATGTTTTTTATCTTGATCAAATTAGAGAAAAAAAATCTATAGATTATAATTCTTATAAATGATATGAAGCTTATTTAAATAATAAGGAAGATTTAATTTATAATAGATATAATAGTGAGCTTGCTAAAAAAATACAGGAAGAAGTTTTAGGATGAAGTTCTAATAATTTAGAGAGTATTTTTTGAAAAATAGATAATGAAGAAATAAAAAAAGCATTTAATGATACTAAATGATTAGATTTATCTAAGACTACTGATATACAAAGTAAAAAAGCTATAGATTGATTAAAAAAGAATTATTTAGAAGTTTTAAATAAATGAACTATTTCTGATTTTAGAACAAATGTTCATAATGCAGGAAGATATAATGAAGGAACTTCAAAAGTAAATGTAGATATGATACCTTATATAATATCAGTTTTAGATGTTGTTAGTGATAAGATAGTAAAAAATGTAAATAATGATTTAGAAAATAAAATATATGATTTAGTTAAAAATAGTCTTTCAAGAGAAATAGCAATTCCACTTAAATTAGAAAATAATATTTACTTTAATACAAATTATGAACTTAAATATTTAAATTTTTTAAATTGAATGAATGCTAAAAATATAAAAAGTGTAAAAGATTGTAGTATATATAGATGATCAAACTATAATTCATGAACATTAGTAGAAGCAAATAGATGATATAATATAAAAAATATTCAGAGTGATATAAATTTATGCTCTTGAAAAACTCCTATATGATATTATTGATGAACTAGTCCATTAAATTTAAATAAAATTAAAATTCAAAAAGGAGATTTTGAATTAGATAAATATGATATTAATTTAGCTATAAAACCAGTATTTGATATAAAATGATCTAAAAAATC
>Ga0256840_1004583_pt1 | contig 10283 bp, 2 predicted proteins | sample 355202metaG_FD_185969 | JGI IMG/M metagenome (GOLD analysis project Ga0256840, IMG submission 185969) | Hydrothermal vent microbial communities from Mid Atlantic Ridge, Atlantic Ocean - 355-202 | ecosystem: Environmental > Aquatic > Marine > Hydrothermal vents | place: Atlantic Ocean: Mid...
CCATTTAATTTTAGATAATCCTTTATACTTAACACGCCAATTTGGCAATGGAATGTTCTTAAACGGATTCAATGTTGTTTTGTTAACATCTTCACCAGAATATGTAGCAATAAATGTAGGTAAAACTACATCTTGACTGTTTTCGCCATAACCTGAGATATTATAACCAGATTCGGCAGATAATCTTGCTGAGACTTTTGCTCTATTTGTTACAAAATCATTAAATAATTGGTCGCTATCTGTAAATGAAGTACCAATCATTACGTGAGAAATGGCAAAATTTCCTATTTCATTAGATGGAGAATTAATCATATATGGGTCTAAAACGCCATCGTCAATTACATCAATTTGTTGTGAAGAATTTTTTGTATAGGTTCTGTTTCCGGTAACGTCAATAGAAAAATCTTTAAACGGTTTTAGTGTTAAATTATAATCTAATTTGTCAAAATGTGTTCTGCTATACGTTTTATTATAATATGGATATAAATTTAAATCTGTTCCACCTCTTGCAACAATCCAATTATTTTCTAAAGCTGTTGGTAAAATATCGGCTTGTTGACCAAACACAAATCCGAAAGTTGGTGCTATTCCACCAGAATAAGAATCTCTACCTAAAAACCCTACATTATGTGTGTATCCTGGTAATATAGTTCCATTATTTTCTGTATAGGATAGTCTTACTTTTTTTACCGAAATTACGATGTCTATTAAATTAAGGACTAATTTTTTACCGAAAGGCAATTTTTTACGATTTACTCTTCCTGCTTTTCTTCCAGATTTACCTTTAGACCTATTTAATCTACTTCTTCCGCCAGGCATAGCTTTACTACCTTTTCTGCTACCTATTTTTTCATTTGTAGCAAGGTCTTGATTTGCTGTTTCATTTTTAATTTCTGTGTCTTTATCTCTATCTTTTGCTTGCTCTTTATCTTTTGGTTTTTCTTTTCCTTTTGCTTTATCTTTGGCAGCTTTTTTTGCTTTTCTTTCTCTTGCTTTTGATTGATTGTAACTTTTATTAAAAATTCTATTTATACCTAATTTTTTATACAGCTTATCCATATTTAAGTCTGCATTAAAATTATGAGTATTTGCATTTTGAAGTGTATTACCTACCAATTCTATATTGTTTCTTGATGCTGCTTGCCAATCAAAATCTGCGGTATAGCTATAAGTACTTTTTATAAAATCGAATGCTGGTATTTTATCAATTGGTAGCTTATAGGTTGCATCTAATTTTTGATGATAATGTTCAGGTCTTCCAATAGCAAAAAACTTATTAAATATTTGTCCGTTAATAACCTCATTGTCATCATTTTTATCAAAATAATCGTTAATGTATGAGTTTGCAGCTCTAAAATTAAATTGCAATGCTTTTGTTAAATCGTAAGCAACAGTATAATCCCAATCAAAGGCATAATTTCTTCTTTCTAAGGTTGGTAAATCTGGTAAAATACTACTTTGAACTAATGGTCTTGATAAATATTCGTTATAGGTTCTGTTGATATTTGAATTTACCGATATGGTAGATGGCAAGTAATTAAAATTAAAATCTTTTATTATTTTTAAATACTTCTTTTTAGCAAATTTTGATTTTTTAAATGGTTCTATGGGTTTTGGTTGAAAACTAAAGTTGTAACTTGCCGTAGCACGAACATTTTTATCATTTGCTTTTTCGATGTTATAATCGTGGTGATGTGTATCGTTATACGCAAATGAAACGGATAAATTCTCGACATCATAAAGGCGTTGTTTCTTTTTTTGATTGGTTCTTTCTTTTCGAACGTTTATTAAGCTAATACTTCTTCGTTTTGTGTAATCGGATGCGTTATCTCTATTTGGACTTGATTCAATGGTTGTATTGTCAAACAAAACATCTTGATATTGTGGGTCGTATTTTGGATTTTTTAGTTCTTCTGATATACTAACGTTTAGCGGTAATTTTATGCCGTAATTTTTCGGAAATAATTGTCCAACACTAATATTAGAAACAATATCATAATTCATAACATCTTCTTGACTTCGTTCATTTACTCGTTGATCTAAAGATCCAAATCCTTTGGTAGACATACCACCAGAAGCAGCAATGTCTGCAAAATCGGCTAGGTTTAAATTTGCATTTGCTACAGCAGACCAACCACCTTTATTATCAAAATCTACCACACGCATTTCGTTGAACCACAATTCGGCACTTTTTGGTACTATAGTGTTGTTTTTTACACCAAGCATCATTGTTTTTACTTTAGATAAAGTAGGATTTCCTTTTACATACAACTTAAAAGTATCAAACTCTTTACCATCAAAACCACCATTTGTAAGTGTTGGATATAATACATTTGGAGCTGCAGCTGTTTGGTCTTTAAATCGTTCTAAACGCAATTTACCAAACTCTTCTAATGCAGCTACAATATCATTTTTCCACATTTCTTCTCTGTCGGTTGTGCCAGTTGCCGAAACTTTTAAAGGCACTTCTATTTGATAATAATTATCTTTAATATCGCTACCCAATCTAACAATAGCTACTAAATCATCATCTGCTAATTCGGCTCCGTTTTCTTCAAGATGTACAAATAGTTTAAACTTTTTAAACATTCGCATATCAAATGTTGTGTTTTTGTAAACCGCACGTGTATTTCCTGGTTTTAAGTCGGTTACCTTCATACTAATTGATTGTTCATTTTGTCTTTGTACAGAAGTATTACCACGCAATCTTTCTTGTACAACTCCTGGAGGCATTTCATAACGGTTATTAGAAAACAGACTTACTACGCCAACTTCAAAATTTTGATTTGCAGCAACGCTTAAGTTTTCAAGTGCAGGATCGGTTGGTAATGGTTCTTTTAATATTTTGGTATATCTTCTCCAATTACCTCTTACTAATTCTAATTTTGCTAAACGAACAACTACCGGAATTTTAAATTTTGTTAAAAATATTCGCATAAAACGAATGGAGTTAAAACTCGAAATATTCCCCACTGAAATGGCGCTTAAATCATTTGGGTCGTTGTTATTTATTGTTTGAATAGGTATTCTAAATTGATACCATGTAAAATCTTTTGACGTTCCGTTAGCTAAAGTTGTTGTTTTAGTTACTTTATCAATAATAAAATTATTACCAACACTCATTTCGCTATTGGTAGTTTCTTTAATTTTTATTTGATATTGAAAATAGGCTTCTGCTGTACTTAAAGTTTGATCTCTATTTAAGTCTTCGGTATCTGGAAATTGTGTACCTGTGGTTGGATAATCTTCGGTAGAATTATTTAATGTATTTGAATTACCTTGTGTACGATTGTAATTTTTATACCTTGTAAGAACCGATGCGTTAATGTTGTCTAAATGTGTACTACGAAAGTATTCAAAGTTATCATTTGCTGGATCATCGAAAGTTGAAAAATCTGAAAAACGTACTTTTTCGTCCGTATCATTAATTCCATCAAGACCTAAATCTTGATTTGGTCTTTCGTTATCTTCTTCAGAAAATGCGTTTATTAATGATTGTATGGTTGGTATAGATGAATAACCGCCAGAAGTATCTACATTTTGATCTGCACCGATATCAGAAATTTGAATACCATTTTTTGGTAAACCATGCTCAAACATTCTGCTTCCATCGTGTAAAATATCTTCAGAAATATTACCAATATTGATATACATTTCACCATCAAAATCAACTGGATTTATAGTGCTTGGAGCACCTTCGGCTTGGGTAATAGAGTAACTGTCGTATGGGTCCATCATCCAAAATTGAATGTATTCTACATTGGCTTGTTGAAAATCGGTTGTTGTTAATGCACGCATAATTCCACCCCAATTTTTTTCTGGTTCGGTAAATTTGTCGTTAGCATCTATGTTGTTTGTTTCAAAATTATAAGTACCTCTTTCTTTTGGATAATAAGCTAAATCTAAGGTTGGAATTACATTGGTTTGTGATACGTCTATTTCTTGTTCTGGAAATAATTCGGCATAAGTAATTCTTCTTGTTTCTGCTCTTGATAATTCTTCGTCATCTACACTATCTGGACGTAATGATGAAGAATTATAAAATAACCTATCAATACTATACCAACTAAAACGAGCACGTCTGTTACCATATTTAAAATTTGTTGGGTCTGCTGTGATAAAATCTAAACCCAATGCGGCTGGCTGATTTTCTGGTACACTTGCTAACGACCATTGTGTAGGTGTATCAATATTTAATGGTATTTGTGTACTTTCAAAATCGTCTAAATACGATGTTGCTTCTCCATTTAATTCAATTCCTTTAGGAGAATTAGGCATTAGGTAAGCAGCTTCGGCTCGTATAGAAAAATTTGAAACGGCATCGGTGTCAATATTTGGTAAATAATTTACCCATTTGGTTATTTTAGGTACACTTGTATTGTACGTTAAATTTAAACCAGCAATTGAATTATTTACAGGTTCAGTACCAAATTGTGCTTTTTGGGTAAATGGTTTTTCATTTAATTTTAAATACGTACCACCAATGGCTAATTTTTCAGAAAATTTATGTTGTACATCAATACCGTAAAAAGTTCTGTTTTGAGTAGAAAAGGCATTGTTGGTTTCTACCGAAACTTGAATTGGTGCATTTGATGAAATAAGTGCGGGGTTAATAATTTGGACGTTACCTATTTGATAATCTACCACATAATCTACTCCTTCTACTAAATTTCTACCGCCAGTTGTAACAACAACAGAACCTCTTGGCACATTAAAAGCACCTAATGGTATTCCGTTTTGCCCTTCTGATTTGTAGTATCCTTTTATTAAATATTTATCTTTAGTTTGATAATTGTTTTGCGCATCAGATTGCGTTAATTCGTACATTTCTCTAAAGATAAATTCTTCATCACTTACATCATTTAACAAACCAGTGCCTTCAATGCCGTCTAAAAAACCACCAAATGGTTCAATTTTTGGAAAAATGATTAATCCTTTTTGTGAGTTGACTGTTACACCTTCTACATAATCAAAAAAACCATCTCCACGATCTTCAAAATTATTAGCGGAATCTAATCGGTCAACTTGTAATAAATTAATTAAGGGCTTAGTGTTTACATTGGCTGTTGTGGCATTTTGTAATGTATTTAATGGTACGCCAGTAGTATTATCTTGAAATAATATTTCTAATCTAAATCCGTCAGGGTTCATTTGAAAGGATCTTAAATCATACACATTCTTCATCATTAAATCCCATAAAGGGTTTCTTCTATTTGTACCAATAACATCGGTTAAATTAGTTGAAATTATTTCTGGACGTAATAATTTAACCACTAAATTTGCGGGTGCAATAATTCCATTATCTGATAATTCACCAACATTATAAACCTGTCCATTTTCAGTATATTGATAAGCTACTGCTAAAACTTCACTTTCGGTTAAAGCTCTATTTAATGAAATATAACCAAGTTGCGGATGAATTGTAAAATCTGTATTTGCAATTAATTTTTTTGCGTTTACTAAAGTGGTATAATCTGAACCTTGGTTAAAATTAGACAAACCAAAACTATTAAAAGCAGCCGATAAAGTACTCTGATGTCTAATATCGCCATCAATGGTTAATAATTCGTTTAAACTATTTGCTTCGTTTGAAGGATTTTGACCAGTAAAATTAGAAACCGTTGTGTTTACAATTAAATTAGGATTACGCTCACCTAAATCGGCAATTGCAACGATGTTTCTTACATTTTCGGTTGCTGTATTTCTGTTGGTTATCCAAACCTCAACACGTGTAATATTTACGGCACTATTTATTAAAGGGAAATTAGCCAATGCTTTATCGTAATCATTTCTAAAGCGTTGCGATAAGAAAAAGTGTCGATCTTTATCATAATCACTTGCTCGTAATTCAAATTCATGTACGGTAGCACCACCTTGAGCGGCTACACTTCGTGTTTGAGATTGTTGTTTTGCACCTACCATAGTAATTTCGGTAGGACCAAATTTCAACTTTACCTTACCTCCAAATAAATTTTGAGCGCCTTTTATAAGTGAACTTTGTAAAGGCATACTCACATTACCAACTTCAATTTTTTGAATAAGATCGTCCTCGCCAAATTCTGGGTTTGGATTAAAATCTAATTTTATTAAATTTTGAAAATCAAAAGTAGATTGTGTGTCGTAATTTATATTTACACCTAAACGTGTACCTACTTTTGCATTAACACTTGCACTAATTTGCTGGTCAAAATCGAATGTTTTACTACTACGCTGTTTTTCGGACAATCGTGGGTTTTCAGTTTTTTGATACAAAAGACCAAATTTAACTAAAACGTTTCCCTGTGCATTTACTTCAATTTCATTAGAGCCAAAAATGGTAGTAAAAAATTTATTATTAATGTAATATTTTGGTAGTAAATCTTTTTTAGCATCATCACTTCCTTCTTTTTTACCATCAATTGCATCTGCTTTTGATTGGTAATAGGTTAACATATCTTGTTTTAAACGATAGGCTTCATATTCTTTTGCAGTCATATAAATAGGACGTTTTACATAGTAATCGCCTATTTTTTCTAAAAAAATATACTGACCTGTTTCGGCATCGTAAATTACTTCTGTATCTGAACTATTTAAAAATAGACCGCCATTTTGATTTGCACTAAAATTATAGGGTAATTCATTATCAGAATCTTTTGGGTCGGTTTTGTCTTGAGCTTGTACAAATATTACTGTTAATAATAACAATAATAAGATGTATATTTTATGTATATTTTTCACTTTATTTTTCAAAATTTACAAGTTTTTAAGCGCTTGTTTAATTAAATTTTCAAGGCTAATATTAGGGCTTGCTTGCATTATTTTATCTATTAATTTACCTACTTGTCGTTTGGTGTAACCTAAGACTTCTAAAGCAGATAACGTTTCTTCTTTGACAGTATTGTAAGAAGACCCTAAAGAATCTTCAGAAATAGTATATGTTTTTAAAATTTTATCTTTTAAATCAATAATTACTCGCTGTGCAGTTTTTGCTCCGATACCTTTAACTGATTGTATTACAGGTATATCTTCGGTAGCAATTGCTTGCTGAATTTGTTCTGATGTCATTGAAGAGAGCATGGTTCTTGCAATGCTTGGACCAACTCCTGAAACAGAAATTAACAATTTAAAAATTTCTCTTTCTAATTTATCTACAAAACCAAATAATGTATGTGCATCTTCTCTTATGTATAGATGTGTGTATAACAGTACATTTTCTTGGTCTGTAATTTTAGAAAAAGTGTTTAATGAAATATTTAAAAAATACCCCATTCCATTAGCTTCAATAATAGCATTGGTTGGGTTTTTTTCTATAAGTTTGCCTTTGATATATGTAATCATTCTTTCTTACAACAAGTTAAGTTGTCAAAGGTAATAAAAATATTATTTCTTTTGGTTTATCATTCGGTCTTTTTCTTGCGCATCAATAATTGCAATTGCAGCCATATTTACCATTTCGTCAACACTTGCACCTAATTGTAAAATATGTACAGGTTTTTTAAAGCCCAACATAATAGGTCCAATAGATTCTGCTTTATAGAGTTCTTTCATTAGTTTATAGGTAATATTTGCTGAATCTAAATTTGGAAATATTAGTACATTGGTTTTTTTACCATTTAATTTAGAAAAAGGAAATGTATCTTTTAATAATTTAGAATTAAAAACAAAATCTGCTTGAACCGGACCATCAACAACTACATTTGGGTGGTTGTTGTGAATGTGTTTTACGGCATCGCCTATTTTTTTTGCTTGTGCTGATTCAGAAGCGCCAAAATTAGAGAATGACAGCATGGCAATGTTTGGTTTTAAGCCAAATAATTTAACTAAATTACTAGTCATTTGTGTAATACTTGCTAAATGTTCGGCAGTTGGATCTATATTAATTGTGGTATCTGCTAAAAACATCGGACCTCGATTTGTTAGCATAATATTACAAGCTGCAACTCTCGAAATACCTTCTTCTTTACCAATTAATTCAAACATTGGTTTTACAACAGTAGCATAGTTTCTTGAGTAACCAGTTATCAAAGCATCTGCATAGCCATTATTAACCATCATAGCAGAAAAGTAATTACGCTCTCGCATCATTTTTTCTGCTGCTAATAATGTAAAACCTTTACGTTGTCTTTCTTCCCAAAATATTTTTGCGAATTTTAGTCTGCGCTTTTTTTCTTCTTTGGTTTTTGGGTCTATGATTTCTACATCGGCTGTAAAGCCAATTTCTTGTTTCAACTCGTTAATTACTTCGGCGTCACCCATTAAAATTGGTATTCCAATTTCTTCATCACTAACAATTTGCGCTGCTTTTAGCACATCTAAATGATCGGCTTCTGCAAAGACTATTCGTTTTTGTTTTGCCCTTGCTCTGTCGTGTAATTGTCTAATTATTTTAGTACCTGTTCCAAGACGTTCCATTAACTCATGTCGGTAATTATCCCAATTTGTAATTGGCTTTTTGGCAATGCCAGAATCCATTGCTGCTTTTGCAATTGCAGGTGGAATGGTGTAAATTAATCTTGGATCAAACGGTTTAGGAATAATATATTCTTTACCAAAAGTTAAATTTACTTTGTCATAAACTATATTTACTTGTTCTGGTACTGATTCTTTGGCTAAATCGGCTATAGCATGAACGGCAGCCATTTTCATTTCTTCATTAATTCCTGTTGCTCTTACATCGAGTGCGCCTCTAAAAATAAATGGAAAACCTAGTACATTATTTACTTGGTTTGGGTGATCCGATCTACCAGTACCCATAATGATATCATCACGAGTTTTCATTGCTTTTTTATAATCAATTTCTGGATCTGGATTTGCCAAAGCAAATACAATTGGGTCTTTAGCCATTGATTTTAACATGTTGGTAGATACAATACCGCCTTTTGATAAACCAATAAATACATCAGAACCTACCATAGCTTCATCAAGCGTATGTACATCAACTGTTGTTGCAAATTGTTTTTTACTTGCGTTTAATTCCGATCTATCTGCTCTAATAACACCTTTACTATCGCACATAATAATATTTTCTTGCTTTATGCCTAGACGCATGTATAATTTTGAACAAGAAATTGCAGCAGCACCAGCGCCACTAACAACAAGTTTTACTTTTGAAATGTCTTTTTTTGCAATTTCTATTGCGTTTTTTAAGGCTGCAGCCGAAATAATTGCCGTACCATGTTGGTCATCGTGCATCACAGGAATGTCTAATTCCTCTTTTAATCTTCGTTCTATTTCAAAAGCCTCAGGAGCTTTTATGTCTTCCAAATTAATTCCTCCAAAAGTTGGTGCAATTGCTTTGACAGCCGCTACAAATTTATCTACATCAGTTGCATCAACTTCGATATCAAAAACATCAATATCTGCAAAAATTTTAAATAACAAACCTTTACCTTCCATAACAGGTTTTGATGCTAATGGACCAATATCGCCAAGACCTAAAACAGCTGTTCCGTTAGATATTACACCTACTAAATTGCCTTTTGCAGTGTATTTATAAGCGTCTTCAGGATTTTTATTTATTTCTAAACAAGGCTCGGCTACTCCAGGAGAATACGCTAAAGATAAATCTCTTTGTGTGGTGTGCTTTTTTGTTGGTATAACTTCAATTTTTCCAGGCGTAGGCTTTTCATGGTATTGTAAAGCCGCTTTTTTCATTCTATTTGAACTCATAATATTAGTTGTTTTAAAAGCGAACTACAAAAATACATATTATTAAAACAACTTAGCCTAAATCATTTATAGTTATTTTATTACGAAGAATGTATTATTGCTAATAACTTGAAAGTCATGTGTAATTTGAATTAAAGAGATGTAGTACCTTTAAATTATCATGAATAATAGAGGTGTTTGGTGATTTTTCTTTTGCTACCCAAATGTAGGGTTTCCATATATTTATGCTTATCGTTTTAATATTTTTTTTTGTTGTTTTGTCAATGACTTATCTAATAAATCTTCAACAGATTGTTTTGTATGACCTTCAACAACACCTATAACATTTGCACCATAACAAAGCTTAGTCAAAATAATAGATATTGCAAATAGTATTTTTTGTTTTATCAATAAAAAGAGTAAATTTGTTTATATGAAATACATCTATAATTTATTAAAAGAATACTTAAAAGAACATTTTAATCTTAAATTATATACTGCTACAATTGTTTTTACAGCCGTATTGATCTATTTTAACTTTAAATACGATATTGAAGATACGCATATAGACCAGTTTTATAAAACACCTTGGCATGCTATTTTATTTTTTTTATATCAAAGTATACCTTATTATGTGGTATTGTTGTTTGTACATC
>Ga0256840_1004584_pt1 | contig 10280 bp, 11 predicted proteins | sample 355202metaG_FD_185969 | JGI IMG/M metagenome (GOLD analysis project Ga0256840, IMG submission 185969) | Hydrothermal vent microbial communities from Mid Atlantic Ridge, Atlantic Ocean - 355-202 | ecosystem: Environmental > Aquatic > Marine > Hydrothermal vents | place: Atlantic Ocean: Mid...
GTCGGATATAAAATCATACCGGTCTATCCTAAAGAGGAGAGTATCTTGGGTGAAAAAGTTTATAGAAGTTTGAGTGAAGTTAAAGAGAGGGTGGATATGGTTGATATGTTTAGAAAGCCATCTATTGCAGATAGTTTGGTTGATGAGATATCAAAGAGGGATGATGTTAAGGTTTTGTGGCTACAAAAAGGTATAGTCAATAACGCCGCGGCAAAAAGAGCCAAAGATATGGGGCTAAAAGTAGTCCAAAACAGATGCTCTATGGTAGAGCACAGAGCAAATTTTTCATAAGGATAGAAGTTGATAGCACTTAGTGAGACAATGGAAGCCAAAAAGAGGCTCAATGGCGTTGTAAATAGGACACCCTTTGCTTATGCTCCGCTTTTAAGCGAAAGAGTAGGTGGTGAGATATATCTAAAAAAAGAGAACCTCCAGATAACAGGAGCTTATAAGATACGAGGAGCTTATAACAAGATATCCTCTTTGAGCGATAAAGAGAAAAAAAGTGGAGTCATAGCTGCAAGTGCCGGTAATCATGCTCAGGGTGTTGCATATAGTGCAAAAGTTTTTGGCGTTCCTGCTACTATCATCATGCCGGAAGCTACGCCGTTGCTTAAAGTTGTTGGAACCAAAGCTTTGGGTGCAGAGGTGATCTTAAAGGGTGAAAATTATGATGAAGCCTATGAATTTGCATTAAAGTATGCAAAAGAGAATGATCTAACTTTCATACACCCTTTTAGTGACGATAAGATAATGGCAGGGCAGGGCACGGTGGCTCTTGAGATGTTTGACGAGGTTGATGACCTTGAGATGATACTTGTTCCTATAGGTGGCGGTGGTCTTATAAGTGGAGTTGGAAGTGCTATAAAACAGCTAAATCCAAAGATAAAAGTTATAGGTGTTACTGCTAAAGGTGCCCCGGCTATGTTTGAATCTTTTAAAGAGAAAAAAGCAATAAGCACCAAGGATGTCAGAACTATAGCTGATGGTATCGCAGTAAGAGATGCCAATCAAAAAAATCTAAATATCATTTTAGAGTGTGTTGATGATATCGTGCAAGTTGATGATGAAGAGATAGCCAATGCGGTTTTGTTTTTGCTTGAAAGACAGAAGATAGTGGTTGAAGGTGCAGGGGCAGTAGGTGTTGCGGCATTGATGCATAAAAAGGTCAAAGATTTCACAGGTAAAAAGATAGGAGTGGTCATAAGCGGAGGCAATATAGATGTAGGAATGCTCTCAGTCATTATAGAAAAAGGACAGATTAAAGCTCACAGAAAGATGAAACTTCTTGTAACTCTTATCGATAAACCGGGAGCTTTAAGGGCACTAACCGATATACTTGAAGAGTTAAGTGCCAATATCATACAGATCGATTATGATAGAACATCCACTACGCTCTCGTACGGTGATGCAAATGTTACTTTGGCGCTTGAGACCAAAGGGGATGAACACCAAGAGAGTGTCAGGAAAGCTTTAAAAGAGCATGGGTATAAATTTCACGAAGAGTTTTAGAGGGAAGTTACCCCTCTAAAAATTTTTCTATCTCATTTTCTAACTGCTCTTTTTGGATCACTGTTTTATGCAGGATTTTGGCTTTAAATAGTTTTGAGATTGACTCCGGGACTTCTGTTTTCATTATCTTGGAGACACCTTCAAGTGCCTCAATATCGGTAAATTTTGTTTTCCAGTCGCAACTTATAGCATTCATAACCGCAGGAGCAAACTTTGTCCACTCTGCAGTCGAGCATATAACGGTTTTTCTTCTTGAACACTTTATATCATCATAAGCTCTTATGCAAGTGGCAGTATGTGGATCCATCAGGTAATTTTTCACCGAAGCATACTCGGATATATAGTGCTTTGTCTCCATATCGCTTGTGTAGTAACCTCTAAAGTCATCTTTTAGGCTTTGATGCTCCTCTTTGGTAAGCTGATAGAAACCATCCTTTTGGAGGCTATCCATAAGCTCTTTGCATCTTACTGCGCCAAATTTATCAAAAAGAAGTCTCTCGACATTTGATGAGATAAGTATATCCATCGCCGGTGAAATGGTTTTGATAAGTTTTCTATCTCTTATATCGTAGTAGCCTCTGTTTATAAGGTGGCTTAGGACATTGTTGTCATTGGAAGCTATTAGTATCTTTCTTATCTTGGCACCCATTTTTTTAGCATAGTATGCCCCGAGAGCATCTCCGAAGTTACCGCTTGGAACAGCTATATATATCTCATTACTGGCTGTTATATCACCATCTCTTAAAAGTTTTATATAAGCATAAAGGTGGTAAATGATCTGAAAGATTATCCTTCCGAAATTGACTGAATTTGCGGCACTTAGGCTAATACCTTTGCTATCTAACTTTGTTTTGAAGCTTTTGGAAGCCAAAAGAGATTTTAAAGCACTTTGGGCATCATCAAAGTTACCCTCTATGCCTATGACTTTTAAATTATCACCCTTTTGAGTAACCATTTGCAATTTTTGCACATCGCTTGTGCCACCTTCAGGATAGATGCAGACTACTTTTATATTATCTTTATTTGCAAAGCTGTTGAGGGTAGCAGGGCCTGTATCTCCACTAGTAGCAGCCAAGATGAGATACTCTTTATCCTCTTTTTTTGCAATTTGCGAAAGGATATATCCAAAAGGTTGGAGCGCCATATCTTTAAAAGCTCTTGTTGGACCGTGATATAGCTCACTGACAAAAAGTATATCTTCTACCTTTTTTATAGGAACCACATCGTTTTTATCATCCCACTTATCATATAGCGAGAGAGCTTTATCTAAAACCTCTTCTTCTATATCGATATCAAAAAGCTCTATAACTTTTTTACTAAACTCTTTATAATTTAACTCTTTGCTTTGATTTATAAAATCATCATCAATTTGCGGTAAAAACTCAGGCACATAAAGTCCGCCAAAACTGGCACTCGGACTCTTAATAGCTTCACTAAAAGTAACACTTTTAGCCTTTTTCCCATCATTTCCTCTACTCTCTATAAAGTTCACCAATTCCTCCATTACTCTTAATTCTTGATTTTATTATCTTTATCCATTCCGCTTACAAACTTCTATAAAACGGATTCAAGGACACTGCCCCAAAATCAAAGATTTTGACCCTATCGCTGCATATGTTTTGTAGAAATTTAAATCTCCATTCCAAAATTCTTAACTCTTAACTCTTAATAACCGTCCCTATTCCTTCACTTGTGAAAACTTCCAAAAGCAAAGAGTGTTCAATCCTGCCGTCAATTATGTGAGCTTTTGCACATCCAGCTTCTACTGCTTCCAAAGAGGCGTTTACTTTTGGAAGCATTCCGCCACTTATGATACCCTTTTCGATGAGCGGCTCAATCTCCTCTTTGTTTAGAGTCGATATAAGATCTCCGTTTTGATCCAAAACTCCTAATGTATCAGTTAAAAATATAACCTTTTCAGCTTTTAAACTTGCAGCTATTTTACTAGCTACAAGATCAGCATTGATATTTAGGCCAATACCATCCTTGCTAGCGGCGATTGGAGCAACAATAGGCACAAAGCCCTCATCCATCAGTTTTGTTGTTACTCTGGTATCAATCTTTGTTATATCTCCAACTAGACCATATTTGCCATTTTCTAAAGGTTTGGCTTCAAAAAAGTTGGCATCTTTGCCGGTTATGCCTATGGCTTTGGCTCCATATTTATTTAACATCGTGGCTATCTCTTTGTTGATATTGCCACTTAGAACCATCTCGACAACTTCCATGCTCTCCTTGTTTGTCACTCTAAGCCCGTCTTTAAACTCACTCTCTATCTCAAGTTTATCAAGCAAAGAAGTTATCTTTTTGCCACCGCCATGGACTATGATAAGCTTTACTCCAACCAGGTGCAAAAGAGCTATATCTTGAGCAAATTTGTCCTTTAGCTCCTCATTTATCTGAGCCGAACCACCATACTTTATGACAAAAGTTTTACCCGCATGCTCTCTGATATAGGGTAAAGCATCGAGTAAAATACCGGCTTTTTCTATCTTTGTTTTCACAGTTTTGCCTTTAAATTATTTAATCTGTCAACTATAAAAATCAGATGCTTATTATCATTTATAAAGCTATCTATCATCTCCTCTTTAAGTTCTTTATCCATTTTATCTATTTTTACTGTGATGATATTTAGTAATTCTTTCAAGTCGCCATTATGAATAATATCCCATATTCTTTCGGGAGATATGCCAAAGTAATTATGATTTATATAATTTCTCAAATCCACTACTATTTGATACTCTTTCTCTATTAAATTATTATTTATAAGATGCTTTATAGCTTCACCTATTATCTCAAACTCTCTTATTATGCTGTCCCAATCTCTGTAATTAAAAAGTAACTCTTGAACATTTGTATAATCTTTTGCAGTATCTTCTATCTTTAGAATTGCCACAAAAACATCAAAAAGAAACATTTCCGCAATTCTACTGTTAACCTTTGTCTTAAACATATATAAAATCTTTTTTTATTCTATTTTTTATAAAGCTCTTCATAGAGTCGAAATCGCCCATATCTACTTTTTTGCCTAACTTTTCCTCTAAAAATTTAATAGCTCTTAAAAGTAAAAACATGCTCTTTTTATTACTTTTCGTTATAACAATATCTATATCGCTATCACTACTGTTTAAGTCTTTTGCTTGGCTGCCAAATATGGCAAACTCATCTATACCGTATCTATCTTGCAGTATTGGCTTTAACTCTTTTAATTCATTTAGTAGTTTTTTATCCATTTTTATCCTCACAAATATACCTTAAAGAGTATATCACAATTTGCCATAATTATCGATAAAATCATCAACCAAGGAGACTAATTCTTGATCTATATTGATGTTTAGCTCCAAAATTGATAAGGGCAAATTAAATTTCTCTATCTTTACCAAATCTTTTGTAGTAACTAACAAAGTAGCAGCACCATACTTTTTGATAATCTCTTCAAGCTCTTTTTTTGAAAAAAAGTGGTGATCTTCAAAATAAATTTTTTGCACTATTTTATATTTCGGTAGATATTCATCAAGTCTTTTCGGTTTTGCTATAGCGGTTATTAAAACCATTCTATCACTCTCATTTTTTATCTTAACAACCCTTTTGAAGTCTCTCTCCTCAATTGCCACTATATCGGCATACTTTTCAAAGCTTTTTGGCTCTCTATATCCCCCGCTTGGAAGACAAAAGGAGTTGGTAGGCTCATGTCTTGGTTTTAAAACTATGTCAAACTTTTTTATATCGCTTTTATGAAAAGCATCATCTAAAAATATTGCTTTTACACCTCTTTTTTTAGCAAACTTTATACCCTCTATCCTATCCTTTGAGACTATTATAAGAGCGTTTGGTAAACTCTTTGCATAAAGCATAGCTTCATCGCCACACTGTTTAATATCCATTGATGGATCAACTATAAGCAACTCACTTGACTCTCTTTTGTAACCTCTTAAGATAACAGCTACATTTTTTCTATCTCTAGTGAGTGATATAAGAAATGGAGTTTTTCCATTGCCGCCTACCGTTAAGTTGCCGATAGAGACTATGGGTATGTCAAAATCAACCTCTTTAGCAAAAAATCTTTTAGAGATAACAACTATGCAGTAGATAGCACTAAATGGCAGAAGAAGATAGGATAGAACTTTTTGAGAGATTTTTTTTGGGTAGAAAAGATACTCCTCTACCCAAAAAAAAGTTTTTTGCATTCGCTATACTCTTGTTTTGGCTACTTCTTTAACACTTTGGCATATATACATCACTTCATCATTACTTAAAGAGGGGTATATAGGGAGCGATAAGATTTGCTGATAGTTTGTCAATGCGACAGGGAAGTCGTTGATTTTTAGGTTGTATTTGCTTTTATAGTAACTCAAAAGGTGAACCGGTATATAGTTTAGTCCTGTTCTTATCCCCTTGGCTGCCAACTCTCTTGCAAAAGAGTCTCTGTTTTTATCAACTTTGATGATATACCTTGAGTAGATATGGTCTCTCTTTTCTACCGGAGTTGATATATGTGGAGTGCCATCCAACTCCTTTGTAAAGATTTTGGCTATCTCTTTTCTTCTCTTTATAAAAGAGCTATTTTTTGCAAGTTGCGCCATACAAAAAGCTGCATCTATCTGAGAAAGGTCATACTTCACTCCTATATCAACCACATCATAAACATAGTCCAAGTCCCCATATTTTTCCCATCCTTCGCTAACTATAGCATGATTTCTTAACAGTCTTGCTCTGCTGTCAATCTCCTCTTCATTGGTGGTTATCATTCCCGCATTTACTATATTGTTTACACTGTGAGGACTAAAGCTAAAGGTTGAAAGAGTTGTTTTTGAAAGTGATCCTACCATTTCGCCATTGTAAGTGGCTCCTAATGCATTTGAAGCATCCTCTAAGATAAGTACGCCATGTTTTTCGGCAACTTCATATATCTCATCCATTGGTGCCGGTTGTCCTGCAACATGTGAGACAAAAACAGCCTTTAGTTTTTTATGTTTTGATTTGGTTAGAACTTCATCCAATTTGATAGGATCTATGTTGAAGTCATCCTTGTCAATATCAACAAATATAGGCTCGGCATCAAAGTGTCTAATAACCTCGGCAATGGAAGGAAAAGCATTGACTGAGCATACTATCTTGTCGCCTCTTTTTAAGTCTATACTCATAAGTGCCAAATGCATTGCTGCAGTCCCGCTAGTAGCAGATATGGAGTGTCCTACACCTATATAGCTTGAAAAGTTACTCTCAAGCTCACTTGTTTTGTTTATATCTGTTTGGTTTAGAACTTCTTTTATCTCATTTAACTCTTTTTCATCTATTGATGGTTTAAAAAATGGTATCTCTTTCATAAAACTTCCTTAATTATAATTTTACATCTCTTGCATATAAAAAATCATGACCTATACTTCTGCTACTTATCTTAGCAATGATAGGCGGTTTTCTTTTGAATTGGTTTTGGTAGATCCTCTTTTCGATAAGATTGCAAAGATTTTCATCAAAACCCTCTTTTAAAAGCTCTTTCAAGCTAAGCCTCTCTTCTACTCTTTTTCTTAAAACTTCATCTATCTCTTTGTAGCTATACCCTAAGTCATCTTCATCTTTTTGTCCACTCCATAGATCAGCCGAAGGGGGCTTTTGGATGATACATTTTGGGATATCCAGATATTTGGCAAATTCAAATATCTCATTTTTATAAATATCACCTATAGGGTTTATAGCGCTTGCTAGATCACCAAAAAGCGTCCCGTAACCAAGCAAAAGTTCACTTTTGTTGCTTGTGCCGATAACTAGTGCGTTTTGCCTTGCTGAAATATCATAAAGAATGCACATCCTAAATCTAGCACTTAAGTTGCCGATACGAAGTTTACTCATATCCTCGTTGATATAGGCTTTTAACATTGGTTCTATAGAGATTGTTTCATAATTTATATCAAATTTTCTGCACAACTCTTTTGCATCTGTTATACTATCTTTTGAAGAGAATTGAGAAGGCATCATCACCGCCAACAACATATCTCCAAAAGCCTTTTTTGCAAGAACTGCAACAACAGCAGAGTCTATACCACCACTTAGTCCCACTAGTGCGGATTTTAGACCTGTTTTATATACTTCATCCTGCAAAAATTGTATCAGATACTTTTCGAGTAAATCATATCTCTTTATCATTTAAAGCCTTGACTTCATATAGAAAGTAATTCTACTAAAATTTTACTTAATCACAACTTTTAGTTATAATAATCTCTCGAAAAGGATTATATACAAAAAAAGTAAATAAAGGTTAAATATGAAGCTTATATCAAGAGCATTTGGAGCTTATCAGACAAATTGCTATATTTTGGAGAGCAATAGCAAACAACTCATCATAGACCCCGGTGTCGGTGCTACCTCTTGGGTGTTGGAAAATGTTACATCTCCGCTTGCCATACTAAATACACATGGTCATTTTGACCATATCTGGAGCGATTGTGAGTTAAAGAGTATGCTAAATATCCCTGTATATATCTCAAAATATGACTCGTTTATGCTTGAAGAGGATCCCTATGGTCAGTCCCAGCCAACTTGCAAGGCAGATATTTTGGTTGATGGAGATGAAGAGTTTAAGATAGATGGGTTTGATCTTAAATTTATCCACTTTCCCGGCCATTCACCGGGGTGCAGTGTTATCGAGATAGAGGATCTTTGGTTTAGCGGCGATTTTATATTTGAAAATTCCATAGGAAGAGTGGATTTTCCATACTCAAACCCAAATGATATGAAAAAAAGTTTGGAAAAATTTTTAAAGATAGAGTGTGATAAGAGAGTCTATCCGGGTCATGGGGCCCCAACTAGCATAAAACGGGAGCAGAGAAATACTCCTTATTGGCTAGGAGCCATTTAGGAGGTTATCTCTTTCTTGAAGAGTTTACTTTTAACTTTAGTTTTAAAACATGTTCAGGCAGTATCACTGCGTCAAATGTTCCCTTAAAAACTTTTATGTCATTTATGGTGCCGATAACATCTATCTCTCTTTTTCTTGCATCTTCAAACTTGGCATGCGCTTCAAATATGATAACATCTCCAACTTTTGCCGGGGCTAAAAATTTTGTATTGGCTCCAATTAAAACTACATAAGGTTCATTTACCGCTGCCATAGCGGCAAAATCGGCTGCACTAAAGGTAAAACCGCCATGTATTAGTCCCATCTCATCAACTGCCATCTCTTTTGTGCAACTAAGCCTTATCTTAGCATAATTCTCCTTTAACTCCTCTACCTCACCGCTTAGATACTTTTTTATCTTTTGGTGAGTATTGAGCTTTAAGTTTATCGTATCATCTTCGACTATCTCATTGTCAAATATCTCTTCGGTGCTATTTGCCTCTTCATTATCAGCCATAAAAAACTCCTTTTAGACTATATCGGAAACATGGGGGATTAGTTTAACTAAACAGTAGCTTTTATATAAGCCCTTTTTGGCGCAGGGTACCCTTCAACTGTTAGATTTGCATCATTTGGGTCTAAAAAGTTTTCCAAACTCTCTCCATCTATCCAGTCGGTTTTTCTCTGTTCTAAGTTATCAGTTTTTTTTACTTCAAGAAGCTTTATCTCTTTAAAACCTGCTCGATAGAGCCAATTAAAAAGTGCTTTTGTAGTCGGTATAAAGTAGATATTTGGTATCTTGGAGTATCTATCTTTCGGTGTTAGGGCTATCTCCTCTTCACCATCTATGATAAATGTATCCAAAAAGAGCTCCCCATCTTTTTCAAGAGCTACTTTTAAAGATTTAAGAGTAGATACGGGGTCACTTCTGTGGTATAAAACTCCAAGACAAAAGATAGTATCAAATTTTTCGGGATAATCCCTCATATCTTCTACCCCAAGCATCTCGTAAACTATAGAACTTTTTATGAAGTGATTTATAAAGTCAAATTGAGTCCTAAAAAGGGGCGAAGGGTCAAAGCCTACTATCTTTTTAGGCTTCTCTTCTAACATTCTAAACATATAGTAGCCGTTGTTACATCCAATATCGGCAACTTTTTTATCTTTTAGATTAAAGTATGGCGATATAAGGTTGTATTTTATCTGACTTTGCCACTCAGAGTCTATAAAAGTATCAAACAGTTTAAAAGGGCCTTTTCTCCAAGGCTTTAACTCTTTTGCAAACTCTTCTATATATACTTTTTCTTCAGGGATTACACTCTTTGACTCAAGTGTTATAACATCATCCAGTAAAACTTTTACATCTTTGATGGATGGTAAAGCTCGGAGTTTTTTTCTTAAAGGGGCTATATTTTTAAAGCAAAGAGACTTCTCTCTCTCTTCTCTTTTTTTATCTATATTTTTCACTGTTTTTATGAAACTCTATAAGGTTTTTATCGCACTTTTTATGATATATCCCCATCGCATCATAGTACTCTTTGCAGTCATTATAGTATCTTGTGGATATACCTCTGTCATTTACATAAAGACATCCGCTAAAAAAAATGGGTATAATTACAAAAAACAAATATTTTTTCATAGAATGATTGTAACAAAAGAAAGTTTATAAAGGGATTATATGGATACTATCGAGATATTTAAAGAGATTTGCAAGATACCTCACTGTTCGCACGATACTTATGCATTGAGGGATTTTATAGAGAGGTTTTGTTTGGATAGCGGATGTTTTGTCGAGATCGATACGGCGGGAAATATTTTGGCAAGAAAGGGAGAGCCCTCTATCTGTTTACAGAGTCATTATGATATGGTCTGTATAGGGGATGTTCCGCCTGTAGAAATTTTTGAAGAGGATGGATATCTAAAAGCTAAAAAT
>Ga0256840_1004586_pt1 | contig 10278 bp, 12 predicted proteins | sample 355202metaG_FD_185969 | JGI IMG/M metagenome (GOLD analysis project Ga0256840, IMG submission 185969) | Hydrothermal vent microbial communities from Mid Atlantic Ridge, Atlantic Ocean - 355-202 | ecosystem: Environmental > Aquatic > Marine > Hydrothermal vents | place: Atlantic Ocean: Mid...
CTCTTGACGAGATGTCACGGTTCTGGGTCCTGTCCAGCAGGAAAAAGTACAGCACCAAAACAGCAGCAAAACAGATAAGCAGTTACTTTCTGGAAGGCATTGTTGAAGAAGGTGTCACTGCAGAGGTCAAAAAGGAGAAATCCGGCACCCGCTCAAGAAAAAAAAGCAGTTCCGGCAAGGGGCAAAGGTCCAAATCTCAATAACTATCCCATAGAACATCCCAAATATCTGCTCTATACCCGGACATCATCTCCTTGACAGGGAATTTCCATCGTTTTTTATATCTGAAATCCCTTGGGCGGAGATCAAGCCCGCACACCCTTATGAGTTAGATGCAAACAGTGATGAACCTTGAAACCAATACACACCCATTTTTCCAGCATCTGGAAAACTACCAGGAGTTTCTCCCTGATTTTCGCGGATATCTGACCCACCTGAAGGAGCATTTTCCTACCTATCTCCGAATCAATACGTTGAAGATTTCAGTGGAAGAGGCAGAAAAATTTCTGACCAGGGATGGAGCTATCCTCCGATCAACCGCTGTTCCAGAGATATTTCAGCTTTCCCCCTCCTGCAAGGTCCCGTCCCTGAGCTACCATCTTGGTTTCATCTATCCCCAGGCCCTTACTTCTGCCATGCCTGTATTGGCAATGGAACTCCAGGGAGGAGAGAGGGTACTTGATCTCTGTGCAGCACCAGGAGGAAAGACCGGCTATATGGCCCAAGTCATGAAAGATAATGGAGTAATCGTTGCAAATGACAGGAAACTTGGCAGAATAATCTCCCTGATGTCCAATCTCAAGCGACTGGGCATAACATCTGCTGTGGTTATCCAGAGTAGAGGGGAACAGCTCACCTGGAGCCATCCATTTGACAGGATATTGGTAGATGCGCCTTGCAGCGGAGAAGGTAAATATCGCATAGATGCAGAGACAGGCCGACTGCTGCATGCACGCAGAGGCAGGACCAACCTGTCTGCAATACAGAAGGCTTTGATCCAGAGGGGTTTCGATCTTTTGGAGCCGGGAGGTATCATGATTTACTCAACATGCACCCTGACTCCTGAAGAGAATGAGGAGGTGGTAGCGCACCTTCTCAAAAAGAGAAAGGCAGCCCTTGTGCAGTGGAAACCGCCTGTTGAATCATCTCCTGGCCTTGAAGAATACAGAGGGAAAAGATATGGAAAAGAACTTGGACTGGCTCACCGTTTTTACCCCCACAAGGTCAACTCCGTCGGATTTTTCCTTGCCAAGATTGTTAAGCCAAAGTGAACGGCAGCCTCTGCTCAGCTATCTCTCTGAAAGATTTGGCATGCCTGCAACCTCCCTGGACTCCTGGCAGATACTTACCTATTCCAAACAGGCGTTTCTCTTCAGGACCCCGCCAGAGCGATTCAGCTATGCAGATCCGCACTTTGTCCGGGCCGGGCTGCCATTCCTCAGGAACGTGGCAGGCTTTCTGAAACCCACTACCTGCTTTGTCCAGAGATTTGGCCATCTCGCCAACAGATCCGTACTGGATCTATCTCTCCATGAGATCAAGCAGCTGGTGCAACGTGGTGAACTCAACATTGAAAGCAGACAGGAGATAGAGGCCCCAGGCTATGTAATGATAAGAATTTTCGGAAATAGCCTGGGCTGTTCGTTGCTGATGGATGATAACAGACTGCTATGCAGATTTCCCAAGGCATTGAAACAGATATTCAGGAATGATTGACAATATTTGACAACTATTCCCTTGCAATAACCGTGTTTTTTGTTATTTTTCACATTCCTGTATCAAAAACAGGATACAGTTTTCTCGTCTCGATCCCCAAGGGAAACATCACAGACTCCAAAAAAGGCAATAAAGGAAGAAAGCAGAAATGGAAAGAGTCCCATTTACGCCAGAAGGGTATGCAAAGCTCAAGGCAGAGCTGGATCAGTTGGAAAAGGTTGAAAGATATGAGGTAATCAAGGCTATTGAAGAGGCCAGGGCCCACGGAGACCTTTCAGAAAATGCGGAATACCATGCAGCCAAGGAGCGTCAGGGCCAGTTGGAGGCAAGAATCCAATACCTGAACAGCAAACTGGCAGCAGCAGAGGTCATTGACAGCAAGAATCAACCATGCGACAGGGTGGTCTTTGGGGTCAAGGTGAGGCTGGAGAACATTGACACTGGTGAAGAGTCAGTATATCAGCTGGTAGGCCCTGACGAGGCAGACATCAATCAAGGCCGTATCTCTGTCAAATCACCTCTGGGAAGGGCATTGATCGGCAAGGAAGAAGGGGACGAGGTGGAGTTCAACTCTCCTTCAGGACCAAAAACTTATGAGATTCTCGAAATATTCGTGGAGTGACAAACTACCCAAAACCTGTCTCTATTCAGGTACAGGATCGGTGTCTTAACAAGATGGAGACCTGATTTCTTTCCCGAATATAACAAGCCCTGAGAAAAGGCCCTTCACCATGTTGCAGGGCCTTTTTTCAATTTCATCACTGTAATAGAAACAGCGATCATAAATCCTTGTCCGCAACCTACCAGTTCTGCTGTTTTCCTTACTCTTTATCTTCTGGTGCGTAAACCAGGGATAGATCTTTGATCTGGCTTACAGGCCTTATGGCTACACCAGCCTCCTCAAGTATAGCTGCAATGGCTCCTGCCTTACGGTTGTCTGGCATATACACCTCATCAGGTGCAAAATTCAGAAGCCATTTTCCAACCTGCACCCCCCGTCTCTTTTCCAGGGCAAGAAAGGGATTTTTTATAAATTTCCGCTGGATAAGACCTCCATCACTCCTGCGCTTCCTTTCAACAAGGAACCATGGGGCCTTGGCAAAATGGGAAGAGACACCCTTGTCGGGTCCCTCCAAAGGGATAATTCTGACAAATTCATCAGCATCATGGAAATGGGGTCTGACACCTGCCATGACTACCTGGGGAAATCTTCGGACAATCTCCTCCTCCAACCTGTCACAGATCCTATCTGCCTTTTCATGTGACTTGGTCTTCAGGTCCACATCCAGGTTCAATATCACCTTCCCTCCTGCCATGCGGCTGAGAAACCTCTGGATCCCGACTACTCCCGGTTGAGCCAGCACCAGTTTTCTGATCTCATCCTCGGTTTCCCTGTCTATGGCAACGTCCATAAGTTCACGAAAGGCATTAAAAAGCAGGATCACTCCGGTCCTGATAACAAATATGGCCACTATTGCAGCAGCCCATCTATCTACCCTGAATCCCATCCACTCACAGGCCAGGCTGAAAATCACCACTGCTGTTGAAAAACAGTCTGCCAGATAATCCTTTCCATCTGCTACAAGGACTGGTGAGCCAAGCCGCTTTCCCTCCCGGACCTGGAAAATACCGAAAAGCAGGGCAACGATGAAACAGACCAGGGACACTGGCAGAGCTATGCTGACATCAGGAATCTTTGAAGATCCAAACAACGCCTGTCTTCCAAGCTCATACCCGGCAATAATGATAAAGAGGGATATAACAAGGGTAGCCAGGGTCTCTGCCTTGTAGAGGCCAAAATTGAAAGAGGGGTGCTGTTTCCGTGCAAGGGAGAGGCCGGCAAAGGCAACCAGGCTGGCGACAACATCAGTGGCTGAATGGATGGCATCTCCAAGCAGTGCAGTGCTGTTGGCCTTGACTGCGAAGACACCCTTTGCCAAGGCCAGCAAACTGTTCAGTAATACAGAATAGATAGCCCTCCTCTGGGCCAATCTCAATTCACTGTTATCTGCTGGATCCTGCTGCAACATCTTGCCCCCCTGTCAGGAGCTACCATGAAGATATTCTCTTCCCTTTTCACCTTCATGGATGGCAATAGCCGTTCATGACCATCCGGGATATAGAATTGGGCAGAAAACATCACTTTGTAACCCAAAGGTCCCAGACAATGGCAAGAATTGAGAAAAAGGAGATAATTGCATAGTTCCACCTCTCCTTTGAGACATAGAGGCTGGATATGAGGTAGTGAAGGGCCTGATAATCCATTGCATCCAGGGGATCTCCTCTCTTAAGCTTCTCATGTAGAGCGAGTCCAGCTATAAGGCTCCTGCGCTTGTAACTTATATAGCTCCTGAATATGAAAAATATCATGTTACCCACTATTCCAATATACCAGAAGAGCCGTATGAGATCAGGATTGTATTCCTTGGCCACAAGGATCAGCCGCAATGATACCGAACCTGTGAGCCCGATGAGAAAAAAGAGCCAGATGGTCCATGACGGCAGCTTCTGTGGTGGGGTGTCGGTTGTAAAACCGATATTCATCTAAAAACTCCTCTCTTCTTTCCTGATAATGACCAGTGTCCGCTCTGCCGAAAGGGCAGAAATGGAACCCTGCACCAAATCCGTGGATATCCCAGTCACCCTATGCCGGAGGTCCTGAAGTTCCCTATGCACAAGATCCCTTCTTCCCTTCATGGCTACCATAACCCCTCCTGGAGCAAGAAAGGGGGAGGCAGTCTCATAAAACCAGAGAAGAGAACCTGTAGCCTGTGAACAGATGAGATCAACCCCTTCTGAAGGAAGGTTAGCAGGCGGGTTCTCAGGAGAGATGCGGATATTTTCCACATGAACATCATAGAGATGCAGAAGGCTGATCACCTGCCTCAAAAAAGAGCATTTCTTCCTGACTGCATCCACGAGAATTACATGAAGCGATGGACGTAACAGTTTCAGGAGCAGACCGGGTATCCCTGGGCCGGTGCCGATATCCATGAGGCTGCGGCAATCCACAGGGATGCAAGAGAGAAGAAACAGGGTGTCCCCAAGATGTTTCCTCACCATATCCTCAATGCTCTTCAGGCCTGTAAGATTGGTAATGCGGTTCCACAGGGCGAGTTGCTGGAAATAGAGGGCAAGAGACTCCACTGCAGCCTCATCCGGATAGATAACATGTGAGCCCTCACCATAAAAACCGGTTCCGGTCTCCATATCCAACGAGTAAGGATGAGAGACTGCAGCCTCCCTGCAGAGGGTGCGGATAAGCTCCTTTATGTCAGACTGGTTCTGGTTCGTCTGCAAGGTTGCCAAAGGTGGAGTATTTGCCCACGAATGCCAGTTTGATGTTACCGGTTGGGCCGTTACGCTGTTTGGACACGATTATCTCTGCCTTACCTCTGTTGGGATTGTCTTCTGATCTGTTATAGACCTCATCCCGATAGATAAAGGCAATGAGATCAGCATCCTGCTCTATGGCCCCTGACTCCCTGAGGTCTGCCATCTGTGGCCGCTTGTTTGGCCGGTCTTCAACCTTTCGGTTCAGCTGCGAAAGGGCGATCACCGGGGCATCCAGCTCCTTGGCCATGGCCTTGAGAGACCTGGAGATGTCTGATATCTCCTGTTCTCTCCGTTCAGCACCACCCTTGCCCTGCATCAGCTGCAGATAGTCCACTATGACCAGACCGATATTATGCTCACTCTTGAGCCTCCTGGCCTTGGCCCTGACCTCTAATACAGACATGGCAGGGGTATCATCGATGAATATTGGTGCATTGGAGAGTACACCTGCTGCATTTATCAGTTTCGGCCAATCATCCCTGGAGAGAAAGCCGGTGCGCACCTTGTGTGCATCCACCATCGCCTCTGAGCAGAGCATTCTAAGGGCGAGCTGTTCCTTGGACATCTCCAGAGAAAATATGGCGACCGCTATATTGTTATCCACTGCCGCATGCTGGGCAATATTCAGGGCAAAAGCGGTCTTTCCCATGCTGGGGCGGCCTGCAATGATGATCAGATCTGATGGCTGAAAACCGGCAGTTAGCTTGTCCAGCTCGGTAAAACCTGAAGGAACCCCTGTTATCAGTTCCTTCCTCTCATAGAGATCCTCTACCCTCTTTATACTGTGCCGCAACACTTCCCGTAGAGGGCTGAAGGCCTGGTTTATCTTGCTCTGGGAAACATCAAATATGGCGGATTCGGCACTTTCCAGGATCTCCTCTACTTCCCCGGCCTCTTCGTAACACAGGGCAATGATATCAGAGGTCTTGGTGATGAGACGCCGGAGTATCGCCTTGTCCCTTACTATCTTTGCATAGTAATCGATGTTGGATGCTACAGGCACAGCCTCGGCAAGTTCTGCCAGGTAGGCAGGCCCACCCACCTCTTCCAACTTACCTTTCGACTTCAGGGCATTGTGAAGGGTTACAAGGTCCTGAGGCTCGTTGCGGTCAAACAGTTCAAGGATGGTGGCATAGATGATGCGATGGGCCTCTTTGTAGAAATCATCAGGCCGCAAAAACTCCACCACCTTGATCAAGGCCCCATCCTCTATGAGGATGCCGCCCAGGACACACTGTTCTGCCTCTATATTTTGAGGCGGAACCCGGTAATCCGGCCTCCTGGATGAGAGCCTCTTGGGAAGTGCCATCTGTTACGCTGCCACTACCTTGACCTTGAGGGTTGCTGTCACATCAGGACTGAGCTTGACAGGGACCTCAAACTCACCAAGGGTCTTGATGGGGTCAGGAAGCTGAATCTTCTTGCGGTCTATCTGATAACCGAGATCAGCCACCTTTTCCGCAATATCCATGCTGGTGACTGAGCCGTATAGCTTATCCTCTTCACCCACCTTTACAGGTATCTCAAGGGCCAGTTCTTCCAGTTTTGATGCCAGGGCCTCATGCTCCTGACGCATCTTGGCTGCCCTCTCAAGGATAGCTGCCCTCTGCCTCTCAAGCTGATTGACATTCTTTCTGTCCGCCACCATTGCCAAACCCTTGGGAAGCAGATAATTCCTGGCATAGCCATCCGCCACATTGACTATATCGCCTGCCTTGCCCAGAGAGGAGATGCTCTCATTGAGTATAACTTCCATATCTGAAAAACCTCCGTTGAAAAATCATTTTTTCTGACTGATCAAATATGAGTGGCCCTGCCTGCTGATCAGGCCGTCTTATTCCAGGCCTCCTCATTGCTCATCCTGACTGCTCTTAGCCCTGTCAAGCGTAGTGCGAAAATCCATCCAGGTATCCAGCAGACCTGTCAAGACCACCAATAATAGACCATACCATTGAATTCCTATCAACAGATAGACCACTCCCCTGATCCACCAGGGAACATTAAGACGGTGAAAAAAATATCTGACCACCCAAAACCCCTGGATCAGATAGAAGAGACAGCAACTGAGTACCAGATTGCACCCGACCCTCTGCCATACCCCTTGAGTACCAGCAGCCAAGATCCCTCCGGCAATGAATATCCATACCAGCCAGAAAGGCAGTCTCCAGGAAGCGAAGGGCAGCAGTATTCCGTAAATAGTGTATTCAGGCCTGGGAAAACGGGCCATTGCCTTCAGCCTGCAATACCTGAAACTCCACAGATTGAGAAGGGCTGTAATCACCATTCCTGCACCCATGATGCCGGGAAAATAATAGATCAAGGTCTCCTTAAACTGCTGAAGCTCAGACTCCATGATGGCCATGAGCTCTGGTCCAGGCTTTTGTTGTTCAAGATTGGCAATGACCGCCTGAATGCCCCGATCCAGTTCCTGGTTGACCAATCCTGTGATCTCGCTTAAGGCCTTAGTGAAATCTCCGCCGGAACCCGCCAATAGAAACAGGAGGAAGAGAAGAGAGAGGCCTGAGGACAGCACCACCCAGGTCTCTGTTCCGGACCACCGCCTCAGCAGGGATAGATATATACCTGCAGCGATCAACACAGACTGAAACAGGATCATTACACCTGCAATATCTCCCAGTGCCAACAGCAACAACACAGACAGTGCCAAAACTGCTGAAACCGCAATGGATGCTGTCCGGTGCCCGATTGCAGCCATATAACAGGCAGCGATCCCCGGCAAAACCATCTGAAGCACCTGCCCCAAGGGTCCGGCAAGAGATGGTATAACCAAGGCTGCAGTAAGGGCTACGAGCCCCATCCAATCAAGAGGCTCCCTATCTCCATGCCGGTGACAGGGGCCTTCAGTCTTTTGAGATAAAGCCACTGGCTTTTTGCAGGGGTTTTAATCCTTGATGGCGTGCCCGGATGTAAAGGGAATCAGGGCCATGATCCTGGCCTTCTTTATCGCCGTTGTGAGCCTTCTCTGATGTTTGGCACAGGTGCCTGTAACCCTCTTGGGCAAAATTTTTCCCCGCTCAGTGATAAAACTCTTGAGCAGGTCGGCATTTTTGTAATCTATGGCAAGATTCTTGTCTGCACAGAAACGGCAAACCTTCCTGCGAACATATACTCTGCGGCGTCTGAATCTGGTAGGTGGTGCCATGGCTTACTCCTTGTTCTCCTGAGTCTGATCATCAGCAGCAGCTTCCTGCTCTTCCTCTTGAGGCTCTGGTTGAGGCTCTGGTTGAGGCTCTGGTTGAGGCTCTGGGGTCTCCGGCTCTGTCTCCTCCTGCTTCTCAGCAGGCGCAGTGGCTTCTGAGGCAGTCTCGCCGCCCTCTTCTACTACACTTTCAGCCTCTTCAGAGCCAGCATCTCTCTCCTGGCTCTTCTTTTCCAACTCAGCCCTTCTCTTCGCAGCCTCTTCCGGATCAAATTCCTCATCCAATTTATCGGTAAGGAACTTCATGATCCCCTCATCTATGCGAAAGAGCCTGGTAAGTTCCTGGATAACAGTGCCAGGGGCACCATACTCCATGACCACATAATAACCCTGGGTCAATTTCTGAACCGGATAAGCCAGTTTTCTCAGGGGCCAATGATCAACAAAGACCATTTCGCCGCCGGCGTCTGTGATAATCTGGGAATACTTCTGTACCAACTCCTCCCTCTGCTCCTTGTTGAGTTCGGGATGGAGCAACAACATGGTTTCATAATGTCGCAACTTCATAGTTGCCCCCTTTCGGTCTTCTCTGGCCCAAACACCATGACAGCACTTGGGCAAGGAGGATATTGAGCGGCCTTTTATACATCATCGCAATGAAATCGTCAACTCAAAATTCAGCGAGCACACTTCTGTTTTTCTCACTTGATATCATAAAATAAGTACATATCTTGTTTAAAAAAACAATCCTGATTAACTGCGAGGATCAGCAGAAAAGGCCATGGACAGAGTTGTGGATATACTCATTGAGCTGGCAGCAATGCGTAACAAAAAAACAGTCTGGGCAACCATAGTCTCCTGTTGACCTGTTAATGAGCCAGCTTTCAATTTTCTGACAAGAAGTGCGCAGCAACAGTGAATGGAGTGATGAAAATCACATCTTGGAGGACACAGGATAGATGTCAACATACATAAAAATAAACGTAACAGGCAACCTGTCAAAAATGGAAAAAGAGATGAGACAGATAATGGATGAGATAGCCTGTTTCATCTCTCCTTTTTCCAGGGTCAACCAGACCTGGCTACCGGCCACGGATGTCTATGAAGACAGGAGCTTCATCTATATAGTAGTAGAACTGCCTGGAATAAAACATGAATCCATCGAGGTCTGCCTGGATGGGAGATGGCTTCAAATAAGAGGAGAGCGCCAATCTCCCATCCATCTGGAACACAAGAGATATTATCAGATGGAAATAGAATATGGTCCTTTCCAAAGGATAGTGAGGATCCCGGAACGTGTAAACCTTCATGACATAACAGCCCGGTATGAAGATGGGATTCTCATTGTACAGCTTGGAAAGCATGATTCTGAAAGACCTGTGAAGATAGATGTGAAATAGTTCACAGTGGCAATTGCCCTGCAACAGCCACAAACAGGGAAAAGGAGATCTTCACGGTTTATTCAAGGAAAGAGGTGACTATGAGCAGCGAAATATTATTGGAAAAAGAGAACGGATTACAAAATACTGTCAGGGAACTTCCTGTGCTTCCCAGCAAGGATGTAGTGCTCTTCCCGCACATGGTAGTGCCCTGGATCATAGAGCCTGAACATCTGGTCAGGATGATAGATGATGCCCTGGCCCAAGACAGGACTATTGCAGTGGTCTCTGTCAAAGGAGACCTTAAAGATGACAGTGAAATTCCTGAAAAACTGAATGTGATCGGTACAATGGGGCTAATCCTGCGCATGTCCAAGAATGAGGAGGGACATGCCCGTCTCGTGGTGCAAGGAGTAACCAGGGTCAGAATCAAGGAGATAACTGCTACCGAGCCCTATATAAAGGCAAAGGTGGAGCCTATCCATGATGAAATGGATCATGGAGACGTGGCCCTGGATGCCCTTGCCATGAACGTGCGCCAGGTCTTCAGCAAGGTACTGGAGCTCTCACCTAATCTCCCCAATGAACTGGCAGGGGTGATAATGAACATTGAAGAGCCTGGGGTGCTGGCAGATATTGCAGTCAGCCATCTGAATATCCCTCCTGCCGCAAAGCAGGAGATCTTGA
>Ga0256840_1004587_pt1 | contig 10274 bp, 10 predicted proteins | sample 355202metaG_FD_185969 | JGI IMG/M metagenome (GOLD analysis project Ga0256840, IMG submission 185969) | Hydrothermal vent microbial communities from Mid Atlantic Ridge, Atlantic Ocean - 355-202 | ecosystem: Environmental > Aquatic > Marine > Hydrothermal vents | place: Atlantic Ocean: Mid...
CGAAAAAGTAATTTGCCGTTTCAAATACAAATTTGTTTTTTATGAAATTTCGGATTTTTTTGGGATTAAAAGTAAAATATTCAACATCATTATTTTGCTGTTTTATATTAACCTTAATTTCATTTAACATCGAATTTTTATTAGTTTTTTCTAAAAAAATTCTTGCAATATTTGATGCTGGAATATTAAGCCTGTTTTTAGGAAAAGCATTTAAAAAATCACTTTTTGATATATTTATTTCAATAAAAATATTGTTTTTATCATTAGTTTTAAATGTAGTGCCATGTTTTATTTTGCAAACACCACCATATAAATATTTAGTTGTACGAACTGCTTCTGTATAATCTTGAAAAACATTAGAACAAGATAAAAAGAAAACAACTATTACTAGAAATAATCGCTTCATAATTTTTATTTTAAGTGCAATATACAAAAAAACATAAAGCCTAATCTTGTTTTCCTCGATTTTTCATTTCTTAATTCCTAAAAAAATAGTACTTTCGCAAGTCAATAGTAAACTGCAAAAAAAATGAGTGCTAAGTTCAAAGAATATAAAGGCTTAAGTCTAACAAATATTGCTACTGATATCTTAAAATTTTGGCAAGAAAATGCCATTTTTGAAAAAAGTATCACAAGTAGAGAAGGTGGTAAATCGTACGTTTTTTACGAAGGACCTCCTTCGGCTAATGGTATGCCTGGTATTCATCACGTGATGGGAAGAACTATCAAAGATGTTTTTCCTCGTTTTAAAACAATGAAAGGCTACCAAGTAAAGCGTAAAGCAGGTTGGGATACACACGGACTTCCAGTAGAGCTCAAAGTAGAAACTGAACTAGACATTACCAAAGAAGATATCGGTACTAAAATTTCTATTGAAGATTATAATAACGCATGTCGCAAATCGGTAATGAAATATACCGATGTTTGGAATAATCTTACCGAACGTATTGGCTATTGGGTAGATATGGAAAACCCATACATTACCTACGAACCAAAGTATATGGAAACAGTTTGGTGGTTGCTTAAAGAAATCTACGATAAAGGTTTGATGTACAAAGGATATACAATACAACCGTATTCGCCAAAAGCAGGAACAGGTTTAAGCTCTCACGAAATAAATCAGCCTGGAGCATATCAAAACGTAACCGATACAACACTTGTAGCGCAGTTTAAAGCAATAAAAGATACTTTGCCAGACTTTTTACAAAAAATAGCTGGAGATATTTACTTTTTAGCTTGGACTACTACACCTTGGACACTGCCGTCTAACACAGCACTTACTGTTGGTAAAAAAATAGATTATGTGTTGGTAAAAACCTTTAATCAATACACGTTTGAACCCATACAAGTTATACTTGCAGAAAATTTAGTTGCCAAACAATTTGGCAAAAAATATACAGCATTAACTGATGAAGCTGAATTAGCAAATTATAATGCTGGAGATAAGAAAATACCTTATTTTATTATAACTGAATTTAAAGGAGAAAGTCTTTTAGAATCACGATACGAACAGTTGTTGCCGTACGTTTTACCCTATCAAAACCCTGAAAATGCTTTTCGAGTAATTGCAGGAGATTTTGTAACTACCCAAGACGGTACAGGTATCGTGCATACCGCACCTACTTTTGGGCAAGATGATGCTAAAGTAGCTAAAGAAGCAAAACCAGAAGTGCCACCAATGCTTGTACTTGATGCTAATGAAAACCCTGTTCCTTTAGTAGATTTACAAGGTAAATTTAGACCCGAAATGGGCGAAATGGCAGGGAAATATGTAAAAAACCAATATTATAACGAAGGTGAAGCTCCTGAGCGATCTACAGATGTAGAAATAGCTATAAAACTCAAGGAAGAAAATAAAGCCTTTCACGTAGAAAAACACGTGCACAGTTACCCACATTGCTGGCGTACAGACAAGCCTATTTTATACTACCCATTAGATTCTTGGTTTATAAAAATAACCGAAGTACGTGATAAAATGGCTTCATTAAACGAAACTATTAGCTGGAAACCCAAAGCTACAGGAGAAGGACGTTTTGGTAACTGGCTGAAAAACGCGAATGATTGGAACCTCTCTCGTTCTCGTTATTGGGGAATACCACTACCAATATGGCGCACCGAAGATGGTAGCGAAACCAAAATAATAGGTTCTGTTGCTGAGCTGAAAAGTGAGATTGCTAAAGCGATTGCCAAAGGCTTTATGAGTGAAGACCCTTTTGCTGACTTTGAAGTTGGTAATATGGACAAAGCTAATTATGATAAAATAGATTTACATAAAAACGTAGTAGATAAAATTATATTAGTATCTGACAAAGGCGAAAAAATGCAGCGCGAAGCAGATCTTATAGATGTTTGGTTTGATTCTGGTTCTATGCCTTATGCACAGCTACATTATCCGTTTGAAAACAAAGCATTAATTGATAATAATGAATACTTTCCAGCAGATTTTATAGCAGAAGGAGTAGATCAAACACGTGGATGGTTCTATACTCAACATGCTATTGCTACTATGGTTTTTGATTCTGTAGCTTATAAAAACGTAGTTTCAAACGGTTTAGTTTTAGATAAAGACGGTAAAAAAATGTCTAAACGTCTTGGTAATGCTGTAGATGCATTTGAGACGCTAGACAAATTTGGTCCAGACACTATACGTTGGTACATGCTAAGCAATGCAAATCCTTGGGATAACCTTAAGTTTGACCTTGCAGGAGTAGATGAAGTGCGCCGTAAGTTTTTTGGAACGCTTTATAACACCTATTCTTTCTTTGCACTTTATGCTAATTTAGATGGTTTTGACAACAGCGAAGCACAAATAGCATTAACCGAAAGACCAGAAATAGATCGTTGGATATTATCAGAATTAAACACGCTTATACAAACTGTAGAAGATGCTTATACCGATTATGACGCTACTAAAGCAGCACGAGCAATACAGTATTTTGTTACTGAAAATTTAAGTAATTGGTTTGTACGATTAAGCAGAAGACGTTTCTGGAAAGGCGATTATGCACACGATAAAATATCGGCATATCAAACGCTGTTTAATTGTTTGCTAACCGTATCAAAACTAAGTGCTCCTATAGCGCCGTTTTTTGCTGATAATTTATATAAAGACTTAACAGCAAGTACCGTTTCTGAAAAAACAGAATCGGTGCATTTAGCTGAATTTCCTGTAGCAGACACAAGCGTAATTGATAAAGATTTAGAACGAAAAATGCAAAAAGCACAGCAAATTTCGTCTATGGTATTATCACTTCGTAAAAAAGAAGGGCTTAAAGTACGCCAACCTTTACAACGTATTATGATTCCTGTTTTGGATAATCAAGATAGAGAAGATATAGCAGCAGTTGCTGAGCTTATAAAACACGAAGTAAACATAAAAGAAATAGAGCTGCTAGACGATGCGTCTGGTGTTTTGGTAAAAAATATAAAACCTAATTTTAAAGTTTTAGGGCCTAAATTTGGTAAAAATATGCGTTTTGTAGGGCAAGCTATTAGTGCTTTAGATAATGATGCTATTAGCCAAATAGAAAAAGAAGGAAGCCTTGTTTTAGATATTAATGGTGAAGCAATTACCATAACACGTGATGAAGTAGAAATTAGCTCTAAAGATATTGAAGGATGGACGGTAGCTAATCAAGGGAAACTTACGGTTGCCTTAGATATCACACTTTCAGAAGATTTAAAGAATGAAGGTGTAGCACGCGAACTCATTAACCGTATTCAAAACATGCGTAAAGAAAACGGTTATGAAGTAACCGATAGAATAAAAATATCACTTCAAAAAGACGGAATTGTAGAAAAAGCCGTTAATGCTTATAATGATTACATTACAAGTGAAACGTTGGCAGATGAAATAAGCCTAGAAAACCAAGTAATAAATGGTACAGAAATTGTAGTAGATGAAATAAATACGAATTTATTAATTCAAAAAAACTAAATATTATGACAAACAGAGTACAATATAACGATGCTGATTTAGCCGAGTTTAAAGCCGTTATAGAAGAGCGTATCAAACAAGCGGAATACGATTTAGAATTATACAAAAAAGCCTTTCGTAATGATGGTAACAATGGAACAGAAGATACTGCGCCACAATTTAAATCTTATGACGATGGTGCCGAAGTAATGTCTAAAGAACGTAATGCACAGCTTGCCATACGCCAAGAACGCTTTATCCGTGATTTGAAAATGGCTTTAGTTCGTATAGAAAACAAAACCTATGGCGTTTGTCGTGTGACAGGTAAATTAATAAGAAAAGAACGCTTAAAGTTAGTGCCACATACTACTTTAAGTATTGACGCAAAAAATAATAGAAAATAATATTTTGAAGAAATATATCGGTTTAATTATCCTTGTGCTTTTTATTGACCAATTCAGTAAAATATATATAAAAACACATTTTAGAATGAATGAAGTGTACCAGATAACCAATTGGTTTCAGCTTCATTTTGTAGAAAATCCAGGGATGGCTTGGGGCTTTGAATTTGGTGGAAAAACAGGAAAATTAATACTTTCGGTATTTCGTATTGCTGCATTATTTTTTATAGGAAATTGGCTTAGAACAGCTGTAAAAAACAATAGTCATTTTTTATTACAAACAGCCGTTGCTCTTATTTTTGCAGGAGCTTTAGGTAATATTTTAGATTCGGTATTTTATGGATTGATTTTTAATGCGCCAATACACGGATTAGCACATTTTGTGCCTTTTGGTACAGGTTACGAAACCGTTTTACACGGTCGCGTAGTAGATATGCTTGATTTTCCAATATGGTCTGGAAATTTACCCAATTGGATTCCTTTTTATGGCGGAAAATACTTTAAATTTTTTAATGCTATTTTTAATGTGGCTGATTTTGCTATTTCGGTAGGAGTTGGAATTTTAATTGTATTTAGCAAACGTATTTTTCCTAAAGAAGTGTAATGATGCGTAAACTATTCACCTTTATATTAGTATTTATTATCGGTGTATTGAGTACGTTTTTATTTGTAGCAAAAAACAAAAAAGACACACGACACGAGCAAGCACAAGTTATACTCAACGGTATAAAAAAAGTACAGAAACTAGTAGTTACCGAAGGGAGTTTCTCTGAGATTTATTCATATAAAGATTCGGATAAATATTTCTTTGAAACCATTTCATTTGATAAAAAAGCTATTGTTGCCATTAATGCTACGGTACAGATAAGCTATGATTTATCACAACTAAAAATCAGTTTAGACTCTATAAATAAACGCATCAATATTAGTCATATCCCTAAAGCTGAAATGACTATAATACCTGATGTAAAGTTTTTTGATTTACAGCAAAGCCAGTTTAATACTTTTAGCTCATCAGAACTAAACACGATTAGAGCAAATGCGTTAAAACAAATAAAAGACAATGCTCGCTTGGCAAAACTAGAAGAAAATGCAAAGAAAAACTTACTAGAAACACTAGAAAACTTCTTTATCTTATCTCAATCTTACGGTTGGAAAGTAACAGAAACGCAAGAGTTAAAACTTTTGAAATTGGGTTTGTTGGATTAGTATCTTAATTATTAGTATTTACCATTCTAAAAACGGTTTTTTAACCAAATACACGTTGTAATATTGCTTTTTATTAGTTACTTCTTTGCCAAGCCAATTAGGTTTTTCAAAGGTTTCATCTTCACTTGTTAATTCTATTTCTGCAAGTATCAAGCCTTCGTTTTTGCCTTCAAATACATCTATTTCGTAGGTGTGTTTTCCTGCTTTAACCAAGTAACGTGTTTTTGCTATAGGATGTTTTTCGCATAATACCAATAATGCTTTTGCATCTGCTACAGTAATCTCTTTTTCCCATTCAAAACGAGAAACACCGGTTTTATTAGACTTTCCTTTTATAGTCAAAAAAGCCTTATCATCTTGAATACGGATTCGTACTGCACGTTTTTTATTGGAGTTAAGATAGCCTTGTATTATCTTTTTACTTGCATAAGCCTCTTGTATAAAAGAAGTATTTTTTACTAAAAATTTACGTTCTATTTCTTGGTTTAGCATAGCTTATTATTTTACCAAAAAACGCTGAAAAGTATTGTTTTTTCAGCGTTTTAACTTTGTTTTTTAAGTGTTTAATTAGAAATAAAACTTTACATCTACAGCCAAATGTTTTGGTGTAACTTTGGTCAATTCACCTTTAGAAATATCGGTAAGTCCTAAGTGATACGAAAGTCCTGTATCTAAAGTGCCAAAACCTAAATCAAAGTTTACACCAAGACCTGTTACAAAAGAAAAACCAAAGGTGTTTATATCGCTAGAAACATCTGTTTCTACATCGTTAACAATAGATTTTCCCGAAACATTGAGGTCAAAAGTACCTCCAAAAGTTGCCGATATAGCCATACCACTTGTAAACTCGTTACTTATTAGTTTTACTGCTAGTGGAATTTCTAAAGTGGTCATTTTTAGTTTCACATCATTAAGTGTTGCTACTTTTTGGTGTATTAGCAAACCTGAGTGCAAGTAGTAGTTATCTGCAAAAGCAAAATCTGCTACGATACCACCTTTCCAACCTGTTCCTTTAGCTGTTCCTATGGTCTGGTAGTTTCCGTTAGTGTCTTTTAAACTGTGTTTGTTAAAGTTAAAAGTTGGTGCTAGTGATAAACCAATTTTTAAGTCTTGCCCCATCATTGGCAAAGTCATTAATACAACTAGTAGTGTTACAATTTTTTTCATTTTAGTATTCTTTTTTTTAATTATTAATTGCACCTGTATCTATTACGCTTTCTATGCTTGGTGCATGTTTTTTTATAGTCATTTCTATACCCGATTTTAGTGTCATTCTGTTTACAGCACAGTCTGTACAAGTACCTTCAAATTTAATGCTTACTACATTGTCTTTAATTGCTACCAAAGACACATCGCCGCCATCATTATGCAAGTATGGTCTAATTTCTGCTAGTGCTGCTAAAACTTTATGTTCTAAATCTAGTTTTGTCATGATATTATTTTGTAGAACAACCAGCCATAGTTGTTATTTTTATAATTTCTGTAGGCGGTAATGATTCATTACGTTTTACAAGCTCGGTAATCATATTTTGTGTTAATGACTCAAAGGCTTTAGTTAAAGCTGTTCCTTCTTGCATAGCTGCTGGTCTTCCTACATCTCCTGCTTCACGCATACTTTGTTCTAAGGGCAACTCACCAAGTAAAGGCACATTGATGTCTTTAGCTAGGTTTTTAGCGCCATCTTTACCAAAGATATAATATTTTTGGTTATTACATTCTGTTGGTACAAAATAAGCCATATTTTCTACCATTCCTAGCACAGGCACATTGATATTATCTTGCTGAAACATCGCCACACCACGTCTTGCATCTGCAAGTGCTATATTTTGTGGTGTACTTACTATCACTGCTCCCGTTACAGGCATCATTTGCATTACCGAAAGATGAATATCTCCTGTTCCTGGAGGTAAATCTATAAGCATAAAGTCCAGCTCTCCCCAATGCGCATCAAAAACCATCTGTTTGAGCGCATTAGAAGCCATAGCGCCACGCCAAATTACTGCTTCATTAGGATTGGTAAAAAAACCAATAGATAGTATTTTTGCGCCGTAATTTTCTACAGGTTTCATTTTAGCTTTTCCGTCAATATTTACAGAAAGTGGTTTTTCATTGGCTACATCGTACATTATAGGAATTGATGGTCCATAAATATCAGCATCAAGAATACCCACTTTAAAACCCATTTTGGTTAGTGTAACTGCTATATTGGCAGTAACGGTAGATTTTCCTACACCACCTTTTCCTGAGGCAATAGCAATGATATTTTTTATACCGGGAATCGTTTTATCGGTTACAATACTTGGTTTTTTAGGCACTTCTACAGTGATATTTACCTTTACTTTTGCTTTTTCATAAACCTCATCATGGATAGCTTTTAAAATATCTACTTCTACTTTTTTCTTTGCTTGTAATGAAGGGTTAGGTATCTTAATATCTACAATTACCTCGTCTCCAAATATATTGATATTATAAACACTTCCATCTTCTATGATATGATGCTTTTCACCAGAAACAATTACATTTTCTAATGCTTTTAAAATAGCTTCTTTTTGTATTTTCATAAGAATAAAACAGTATTTTATTTAAATTAATGCTAAATAGACTACAAATATACGACCTTCTACGGAATAATTGGCAGTAAAAACATATTTTGAGTTTTTGGCAATATTTTTGCTATATTTGTAATGTATAACTTTGTAAAACAAAAGAACATGATAGGATATTTAGGAGGCGGCTTAATGCCATATATATTAATGGGAGGAATAGCCTTGTTAGGCGGAATAGTACAGAATAGACTGAAAAGTAAATTTAAAAAATACTCAAAACTATATTTAAAAAACGGCTTAAGTGGTAAAGAAATAGCTGAAAAAATGCTTGCAGATAATGGTATTACCGATGTAAAAGTAATCTCTACTCCAGGGATGCTTACCGACCATTATGACCCAAGAAACAAAACCGTAAACCTTAGTCAAGGCGTTTATGGAGAGCGCAATGCTGCTGCTGCTGCTGTAGCTGCTCACGAATGCGGTCATGCTTTGCAACATGCTTTTGATTATAAATGGTTAACTATGCGCTCTAAACTAGTTCCTGCTGTACAAATATCTAGTAGAATAGCACAATTTGCACTGATAGGTGGTATTTTATTAATAAAAATGTTTCCATCATTATTATTGATAGGAATAATGTTATTTGCAGCAACCGTAGTGTTTTCATTAGTAACACTTCCTGTAGAATATGATGCGAGTAACAGAGCATTAGCATGGCTTGATAAAAAAGGTGGACTTACCTATGAAGAACATGATGGCGCTGCCGATGCGCTAAAATGGGCTGCGCGAACTTATGTAGTTTCTGCATTATCTTCTATTGCTACATTGGTATATTATATAATGATTTATATGAATAGACGCTAAAATATAATTTTTAGTTTTTCCGCAAAATTTTGACCAGCATTCCTATTTTTATTAAATTTGAATAAAACCCCATTGGAATAACTAAAAAGACCAAAACAAATACCGCATCGAATCTGCCAGAAAAAAAGGATATGATTATTCGCAAAATGGGACGTGTTTTGTGACGATTGTAACCAAAAATAGGGAATGTTTTTGAGATATTTTACGTGAATACACGATGTATAACAACACTATCATTTTTATATAATGATTAGAAAACATAAACTATTTTATTAGCTAAAAATAAATTGCCTTATTTTAAGTAAAAAGTGTACTTTTGCTACACTAAAAAACTAAAAATAATAACAAATTGGCTACTACTATTAAAAATCAATTATTTGCTGATTTTTTACAGCTTACTAAATTTAAACTATCACTAAGCGTTGTTTTTTCATCACTTATTGCGTACTTGTTAGGAGCAGAAACAGTAAATTACACTACTTTGTTTTTATTATTTTTGGGTGGTTATTTTATGGTTGGCGCTTCTAATGCTTATAATCAAATTATAGAAAAAGAATTAGACAAAAAAATGGAACGCACCAAAAATCGTCCTATGCCTATGGGACGTTTATCTAATACTTCTGCATTTATCATAGCATCTATTTTTACAATTTCAGGAATAGCAATTTTATATACTATCAACGAAAAATCAGCCCTTTTTGGTGCTATTTCTATTTTCTTATATGTAAGTGCTTATACACCACTAAAAACGATAACACCATTATCTATTTTTGTAGGTGCTATTCCTGGTGCTATTCCTTTTATGCTAGGATGGGTGGCAGCAACCAATCATTTTGGTATTGAAGCAGGTGTGCTGTTTTTAATCCAATTTGTATGGCAATTTCCACATTTTTGGGCGCTTGCTTGGTTTTTGGATGAAGACTATAGTCGTGCAGGATTCAAACTATTACCTACAGGAAAAAAAGATGCGGGTTCATTAAGACAAATTGTACTATACAGTGTTACGCTCATTTTTGTTTCTATTATTCCTGCTTTTGGACTAACAGGAGAATTGAAATTAACTATTTTTGGAGCAATTATAGTTACCTTATTAGGTGTTGGAGTGCTTTATTTTGCTTTGAAACTTAACAAAGATAAAAGTGACAAAACAGCCAAACAACTTATGCTTGCTAGCGTGTCCTATTTAACCTTGATGCAATTAGTATTAATAATAGATAAATTTTTATTACAATAATATATTATGAATAAAACAATAGAAGAAAAAAAACAAGTAAACGCCAAAAAAATGATGCTTTGGTTCTTTTTTGTGAGTGTTATTATGATGTTTGCAGGACTTAC
>Ga0256840_1004588_pt1 | contig 10274 bp, 10 predicted proteins | sample 355202metaG_FD_185969 | JGI IMG/M metagenome (GOLD analysis project Ga0256840, IMG submission 185969) | Hydrothermal vent microbial communities from Mid Atlantic Ridge, Atlantic Ocean - 355-202 | ecosystem: Environmental > Aquatic > Marine > Hydrothermal vents | place: Atlantic Ocean: Mid...
AAAGTATGCAGATTTCAACGGACGCGCAGACCGGTCTAATATTGGTGGTTTATCCTCTTTGTCGTTATCGTTAGCATGGCAACATCGATGGTTAGCTCCGTCCTCAGCGGCCTCTTTTCTCTTGGCACGCTACTACCTTCAATTGCCGCTGCGACACGACGTCTGCATGATACAAATCGTAGCGGTTGGTGGCAATTGATTGCGATTGTTCCTGTGATCGGAATCATTATTCTCATCGTGTTTCTTGCTCAAGGGGGTAAATTGCGGGAAATCGAAGGGAACGAGGATAATTAGCGAGAGTGCCTGTGGATTCAGCAGCTTTATTCATACTAGCAGCAGATGCCGTTCTGTTGCTCCATGTTCTCGTCGTTATCTTTATCGTACTTGGTCTCGCCCTGATACTTATCGGCAATGTTCTTGCGTGGCGTTGGGTCAGGAATCTGTGGTTTCGACTGCTGCACCTTCTTGCGATATGTGTGGTTGTCCTGCTAACGTGGATAGACTTCATATGTCCACTCACTTCACTCGAAATGGCGCTACGCAGTCGCGCGGGTGAAATTGCCTACTCAGGTTCTTTCATCGCGCACTGGCTAGAGACCGTCCTCTACTATCAAGCCCCACATTGGGTATTCGTTTTTTGTTATACAATATTTGGACTTAGCGTTGCCGCAAGCTGGTTTCTGGTTCGCCCACGTCCTTTTCCAAACAAAAAGAGGTAACTTTATGAAAGGAAAATGGGTCGAAACGGGGTCAGGTCTCCGCGTACCCTTTATACCGACAATGATCTTTTTTAAACTTGAGGAAACTCCCCATAACACTTGACAATCAATACCAAAAGTTCGTTTATCCCGAAGTGGATGTCCAGCATGCTCTCCAAGATAATCCCGGTTCCATTTCAGCACTGCAGGAACCAGCTCCGCGACAATCACTTCCGCATCCTCCTCAAGTTGTCGTAGTGCCGCAGCCAGAGTAAATCCCATCCCTAAACCACCAATCAATATCCGAAGATGTAAACGTCCAGCAATTTTACTACACGCAACTTCAGCCAACGCCTCTTCAGATCCATGCGCTCGTGTGCTCATCAATACACCCCCGCCGACAATGCTGATCGAAAATTCAGTATTGCGTTGATGGAGCTGTAATTTGCCACCGTTGCCCGGTATTTGTGCCGTGTCGATCAGTTTCCAGGGAATCATTGATTTTCACCTGCAGCCAATTTCCGTCCCCGTTTCACATTGACCTGGAGCAGTAATATCCCGCCGACAATAAAGAAGATTCCGAGCGCTAGTATTGAGTTGCGTGAACTGCCACTTAAATCTGCAATCAGAGCAAAGAGTAGCGGACCGAAGATTGCAGCAAATCTGGAGCTGATGGCAAAAAAACCGAAAAATTCAGCGCTCTTTTGTTTTGGAACCATACTGGCAAAGAGTGAGCGACTCAGTGCCTGACTTCCACCCAGAATAACTGCAATGACCCCACCCAGAATCCAGAATTCCAGGGCACTGGTCATTCTGTAGGCAAAAATGCAAACGAGTAAAAAGATACTCAAGCTGAGAACGATGGCATGTGCAGTGCCGATTCTTTCACCCAAACGGGCAAAAAAAAGAGCTCCCGGCATCGCCATAAATTGAATCATAAGAAAACAACCGATGATGGTGCCTTGACCCAGTTGCAGTTCCTCACGGGCGTAGATTGCTGAAACACTGATGACGGTCTGGATACCATCGTTATAACAAAGAAAAGCGACCAGAAATAACGACAAATCTCGATAACGGAGAAGCTGCTTGAATTGGCTAAAATAACCTTTCAAGCTGAAACTTTCTTTAGTTACTGAGCATTTTTCTGTTTTTGGCAGATAGATGAAGGTGGGGATCGCAAAAATAAACCACCAGAAGGCTGTTATTAAAAAACCAAAACGGGTAGCTGCTCCCCGGTCTGCAAATCCAAAATAATCGTGTTTAAGGATCAGCAGAAAGACGATGGCTAATACCAACCCTCCGCCAACATAACCATAAGAAAAACCGCGTGCGGACAGTCGATCCGCTTGTTCGACTGGAGCAAGAAACGGCAGGTAAGCGTTGTAAAAGATATTTGCCCCGGCGAAAGACAGGTTGCCGATGATAAAAAAAACGGCCGCTGGCAGATAATCACCAGACCCGGTCGTTGCGAGCAAAGTGGTTGCAGCACAACCAAACAACCAGAACAGCATCATTAAGTGTTTATGCCAGGCCTTTCGATCTGCTAAGGCTCCCAGTGCTGGTGCTGCAATGGCGAGGGCAACCATTGAGATTGAGACGCTATAGCCCCAGAGGCTGGCAGCGGAAAATTTATGGGTTGAAAAAAAGGGGAGGGTTGCACCATTTTCTGGAATCAGGGAAACAAAATAGACCGGTAGAACAGCAGCCAGGATAACCGTGGCAAAAGCAGAATTTGCCCAGTCATAAAGACACCAGCCGAAGCGGGCTTTGCGTAGATGCTTGTCCAAAACAGACTTCCCTTTGAAAGGCACTGTACCAAGGGTAAGTGATTTAACCTGTGGAGATCAATGAAATTGAGTTTTTAACTGTTGGGGTGAGTTGATAAAAAAACGCCTCGAACCTTGGAGGGGGGTTAAGGTTCGAGGCAATAGCAAAAAAGGTATAATAGTCTTTATCGGTGATTTGTCCAGGCTATTAATATTAAATTCTCTATAAGTTTTTTGCTTGGAAAGGGTTTTCAGTCCCGCCCAAACCTATGCACACTCAGAATAGCCACACGCATGACAAACGCAGCAACCACCTTCGTGTTCGACTGATCCGCCACAATCGGGGCAGGCACCACCATTGTTGGTAAATTCTGTGCGTGTTTCCTCCTCATTAAGCATATGAATCTCGATCGCTTTGGCAACAGCATCGGCACAGGAAGTTATTCTGTTTGCACCAAAGCCGGCAGGTTTATGGCAGGTGATGCCGATCAATTGTTTGACTGTTTGTCTTGCCTGTCCACCACTGCGCCAGGCGAGAGAGACTAAACGACCAATGGCTTCACATTGTGAGGCAGCACAGCCACCGGCTTTACCCATGGTGGTGAAGAGTTCAAATAGTCCGTTTTCGTCTTCGTTGATGGTGATATAGAGTGGGCCACAGCCTGTTTCCATCTGATAGGTCGAACCGGTCAGTGCGCGTGGGCGTTCCCGTTTTCGCGTGGGTTTTTTGCTTTCCATCGGAACGTTGGTATCGATTTTCCTCTCTTCTTCCCCTTTTCCAGCAACAGAAAGAACCTGCATATCACGTGATCCATCCCGGTAAATAGTGACACCTTTACAACCTTCTTGATAAGCCAGTCGGTAAACTGTGGCAACATCTTCCCGGGTTGCATCGCTGCAAAAGTTAACTGTTTTAGAGACTGCATTATCAGTGTACTTCTGGAAGGCTGCCTGCATCAGAACATGATCTTTGGGAGTGATATCATGGGAGGTGACAAAAATTCTGCGGACATCGGTTGGTATTGCATCGATATCTTGAACTGTTCCCTTTTCGGCAATTTCCTGCATCAACTCTTCGGTATAAAAACCGCGCTGTTTGGCAATTTTCTCAAACAGTGGATGGACTTCAATCAGTTTGTTGTTATCGAGAACCTGTCGAATATATGAAACTGCGAATAAAGGTTCAACACCACTGGAACAGTTTGCAATAATTGAGATAGTCCCTGTAGGAGCAATCGTGGTGCAGGTTGAATTACGGATTGGACTCAATCCCGGTTTATCGTAGAGGCTTCCCTTGAAGTTTGGAAAAGCGCCGCGTTCCTTGGCTAGTAGGATCGATTCTTCATGTGATTTCTCGTTGATGAAGCGCATCACTTTTTCCCCTAAGTCGATAGCATCCTGACTGTTGTAGGGAATCTCAAGTAAGATCAGCATATCGGCCCAGCCCATGACGCCTAAGCCAATTTTACGGTTGGCGTGGGTCATGTCATGAATTTCGGGCAAAGGGTATTTGTTGGCTTCGATGACATTATCGAGGAAGCGGGTTGACAGCTTTACCGTCTTAGCCAGCTTGTCCCAGAGTATTTTTCCATCAATGACCATGTTTGCTAAATTGAGCGAGCCAAGGTTACAGGATTCATAAGGAAGTAACGGTTGTTCTCCACAGGGGTTGGTACTTTCATACTCACCAACGAGTGGGGTCGGGTTGTCACGGTTAAGGCGATCAAGAAAAACAATTCCCGGTTCACCATTAGACCATGCCATATCGATAATTTGAGAGAAAACCTTGGTTGCATTGAGTTGTTTTACAATCTTGCCATTACGGGGATTGATAATATCGTAATCGGCTCCCTTTTCAACAGCATCCATAAAAGCTTCAGTAACACCGACCGAGATGTTAAAGTTGGTCAGAATGGTCAGATCCCGTTTAGCCATAATGAAATCCATGATATCGGGATGATCGACGCGGAGGATTCCCATATTGGCACCACGGCGGGTGCCGCCCTGTTTAATCGTTTCCGTTGCTGCATCAAAAACCCGCATAAAGGAGATGGGGCCTGAAGAAACGCCGCTGGTTGAGCAAACTTCATCGTTGGCTGGACGGATCCTGGAAAAAGAAAAACCGGTTCCTCCGCCACTTTTGTGGATCAATGCAGTATTTTTGATGGCCTCAAAAATACTTTCCATCGAATCACCTACCGGGAGGACAAAACAAGCTGACAGTTGCCCCAATTCACGTCCCGCATTCATCAGCGTTGGTGAGTTGGGTAAAAAATCAAGATTGGTCATCATCTGGTAGTATTGTTGTTCAAAATTGCCCTTTTTCTTACTCGTTGACGGTTCAGCAGAATTAATAGTTTCTGCAACACGATGAAACATCTCTTCGGGTGTCTCAAGCGTGTTTCCATCCCTATCACGCTTTAAGTAGCGTTTTGTCAAAACAGTCAGTGCATTCTTGGAAAGATTCAACTTTTCGGTCGTTTTTGCTTTGGCCATTTGTGATTCCTCTCGTCACTCATTTCTATCTACCTGATATCAAACAAAAGTTACAATATTCGTCGGTAAATATAACTAATTTGGTATGTTGTATATACTATATTTTGTAGGGGATTAATATAGACCACTACATCTAGTGTCTGTCAAGTTGGAAAAGTATAATTTTGCTGATTAATGAAGAAAGTAAACTGGTGTGGAAATGGACAAAAAGCGAGCCATGATTTTTATTTTGTCTCGGTTTAAATAAAACTCTTTTTCCCCCCCGGTGAGTTCTGCTTGTCGTCGCACTAAAAATTGAGTAATCTGCCATATCTAACCCTGAATCTGGACACTATGATGCCATCAACTAAACCAATTTATCTTGATAATGCCGCAACCAGTCATCCCAAACCCGAGTCAGTCTATCGCGCAGTTACTGAGACATTACGAGCAGGTGGAAGCCCCGGACGGGGCACTCATCAACAGGCTCTGACTGCTGATCGTCTGGTATTCGAAACACGGGAGGCATTGACCAAATTATTTAACGCTTGCGATTCTTCCCGCTTTGTTTTTACCCCCAATGCGACCTTTGCTATCAATCAGGCTCTATTTGGCTTATTGCAACCCGGTGATCGGGTTGTAACGACCATGGTTGAGCACAATGCTGTCACCCGACCTTTGCGTGAGCTGGAAAGCCGTGGAGTTAAGGTTGTCAAAGTGTCCGTTGATTCATTGAGCGGAATTGTCAAAAAAACCGCGTTACAAGAGGCTTGTCTACTCGAACCAACACGTTTGTTACTGGTGAATCATTGCTCCAATGTGATTGGTACCATGCAACCGATTGAAGGTTTAGGTCGGTGGTGTCAGGAGCATGATATTCTGTTTATGCTAGATGGAGCCCAAACTGCCGGGCTGTTACCGATTGACTTGCAGTCTCTGGATGTTGACCTTTTTTCCGCGCCTGGACATAAAGGGTTGTTGGGACCACAAGGAACCGGATTTCTGTATATTAAAGAGGGGATAGAGCTGATCCCACTTATTTATGGTGGCACCGGCACAAATTCTCGATCTGATCTGCAACCAGAACAATTGCCGGAACGGTTGGAATCTGGAACAGTTAATTTACCAGGATTGGCGGGGTTGCATGCTTCATTGCAGTTTTTACTTCAGGTTGGCATCGCACAGATTCATGCACGGGAAATCCGGTTGATAGAAAAAATTCTGACCGGTTTACAAGGGATGGAAGGGGTGAAGGTTTATGGCTCTGCTGATGTTATGTTGCGGCTTGGAGCGATTTCATTTAACCTGGAGGGTAGAGATCCTGCTGAGGTTGCTTTTATTCTGGATCAAGAGGAACAGATTTCGGTACGGGTTGGCTTACATTGTGCTCCCGATGCCCACCGCACGATTGGAACCTATCCAACAGGAACGGTACGCGTTAGTCCCGGATACTTTACCACAGAGGTAGAGATTGACCGTTTTCTGCAAGCTATTCGAAAGATTAGTCAACATCATAGCCAAGGATAATTAGCTGATGAAATATTATATTCTCGACACAAATGTTTTGCTGCATGATCCGCAGGCAATATTTAAATTTTCTGATAACACGGTGATAATTCCTCTCACGGTGATAGAGGAGATTGATCGGTTTAAAAAAGATCAGAGTGAAACGGGAAGAAATGCTCGTCAGATTTCACGCATGATTGATGAATTTCGTTCGCAAGCTAAGCTAGTTAAGGGCGTATCTCTAGAAAATGGTGGAACATTCAAGGTAGCAATTTACAAAGAAGAATTTTTGCATAAATTACCCCCCGAACTGCGTAACGATCAGGGCGATAACCGCATCCTCGCAGTTGCCTGGGATCTGCAGGAGAATTTACCCGAGGGAACAGTTTTCTTTGTTACTAAAGATATCAATCTGCGGATCAAAGCCGATACCATCGGCATGTTCGCTGTAGATTATCAGAGTGATAAAGTCCCGATTGAAGATCTCTATACTGGCACCGGTGAATTACTTCTGCCTAAAGATCAGATTGATCAGTTTTATGCTGAGGGTGCGTTGGCAATAGAAGGCGATTTTTTTGAAAATCAGGGCTTGACTCTGATTGATGAGACCAATCCATCCCATACAGCGCTTGGACGCTATAATGCAACCACGCAAGAAGTTGTTGTCTTGATCAAAGTCCCTAAGGAAGGTATTTGGGGAATACATCCACGTAATCGTGAGCAGCAGTTTGCTTTTGATTTGTTGTTGAATGATGATATTCAGCTGGTTTCTCTGGTCGGAAAAGCTGGTACAGGAAAAACCTTGCTGGCGATTGCTGCTGGCTTAGTCAAAACGGCTGATGAAAGTGCCTATAATCGGTTGCTTGTTTCCCGTCCGGTTTATCCGATGGGACGAGATTTGGGGTTTTTACCCGGAGATATAGAAGATAAATTGGCACCATGGATGCAGCCGATATTTGATAATGTCGAATTATTATTATCTTCGTATGATGAGGGTGGTAACCGAAAACGTGGTTATCAGGAACTAATTGATATGGGTCTTATGGAAATAGAACCGTTGACCTATATTCGTGGTCGCTCTATTCCCAAGCAATACATGATTGTTGATGAAGCCCAAAATCTGACACCTCATGAGATTAAAACAATTATTACCCGGGCGGGAGAGGGGACAAAAATCATCCTGACGGGCGATCCATACCAGATTGATAACCCTTATGTTGATTCTGCCAGTAATGGCTTGTCGTTTTCTGTTGAACGTTTAAAAGGGCAGGAAATAACGGGTCATACAACCCTGACTAAGGGTGAGCGCTCACTGCTTGCAGAGCTGGCAGCAAACCTCCTTTGATGGTAACGAAAAAAATCTGCGGAATTATTTTCCAAGAATCTGTGATAAATTATTATGTTGCTACTTGCTCTTGAAAGCTCATGTGACGAAACTGCGGTGGCAGTTGTTCGTGATGGTCGGCAGATACTATCGAATCTGATAGCCTCCCAGGTTGATCTGCACGCTATCTATGGCGGTGTCGTGCCGGAACTGGCATCTCGTCGCCATCTTGAAGTGATCAATCCCTTGGTTGAAGAGGCTCTGAACAAGGCGGGGGTACAGCAGGAGGATTTGGAGGGGGTTGTAGTGACACGGGGGCCAGGTTTGGTTGGCGCTCTGCTGGTTGGCGTATCGTTTGCCAAAGCATATGCCTACGCACTTAATATTCCCCTGATTGGTGTTCATCATATCGAGGGACATATTCAGGCGATCCAGCTGGAAGAGAAAGTTGACTATCCTTTTCTTGCGGTTGCCGTTTCTGGAGGTCACACCCATCTGTACCGGGTCGACGGGATTGGTCGTTATCAATTACTGGGTCGGACAGTTGATGATGCAGCGGGGGAGGCTTTTGACAAAGTTGCTAAAATGTTGGGACTTGGGTATCCGGGTGGGCCGGCTATTGACAAGTTGGCTGCCACAGGAAATGACGGCGGGATTGTGTTTCCCCGACCAATGCTGAAAAAAGACAATTTTAACTTCAGCTTTTCCGGGATGAAAACAGCCGTACTCAACTATATTCAACGCCTTGAATCGCCCCCTGATGCAATGATTATTGGTCAGATCTCCACTGCGTTTCAAACTGCGGTCATTGATGTTATTACTCAAAAAACTCTCCGTGCAGCTGAGTCAGAAGGTTTAAACCGTATTGTTGTTGCTGGCGGGGTTGCTTGTAATTCTGGTTTACGTAATAAATTCGCAGAACTTGCTCTACCTGATAAGGTTGATGTTTTTTTCCCCTCACCAATTCTTTGCGCAGATAACGCTGCTATGTTAACTGTTGCCGGTGATTATTATTTATCGCAAGGTTTGTCATCGAGCCTTGATTTGAATGCTGTTTCCAACTGGCCATTGGAACAAGTTTTTAACAATTTTAAATAGGGTATCTATGTGGCGGCGTTGGGGTTTTTTCAGGCAGTTTAAATTGAATCTGATCCAGTTGGCACGCCTTCGCTCGGAACCCGATGCTATTGGTCGTGGCATGGCTCTTGGACTGTTTATTGGCTTTACTCCTACCTTTGGCATCCAGATTTTTTTAGCCATTCTCTTGGCTTTTTTATTGCGTCAAAACAAGATTGCTACCTTTGTTGGTGTCTGGATCACCAATCCATTCACTGCTCCATTAATTTATGGTTTGGAATATAAAGTGGGTCGGCTGCTATTGGGTATGCCACCACTGTGTATTGATCATCCTGGTATTGAGTTGAGCTGGTCGCTGGGAGCACATATTGTAGTACCGCTGATACTTGGATGTCTGGTTCTCGGGATACCAGTGGCAATTATTGGCTATTCTGTGACTGTTCGATTGGTTCCAAGTTTGAAACATTGGAAAATACCACGTTGGCCGCGCAGACCTAGAGTGCTCTGATTTATTGCATAACACGCACTATGACCTCATGATTGCTTCCGCGGTCGACCGACACGACCAGCACCGCCAAGAGAGTATCGCACCAGATAGGGAGAACCTCAAAGGTGGGGTTCTTTCTGGAGGTCAGTGTCTGGTCAATACCTAACGTCGCATAATAGATAGAGTGGTAAACGTAATTTTAATGTGAAAATAGACAGGGTAGGGGAGTTGACACCTACCAGAATACTATTTAGTATCATAAGAAATCCCATGATCCCCTCGAAAAGGTCGTGGATTGAACACTGAAGCCCCGGAGTTGCAGCTCTGGGGTTTCGCCATTCTGAGCTTCTAAGAATTGCAGTTCTTAAAAGTTCAGCCTCTAATGTTTATACCAATAATGGTAATTAAGGTAGTTTGTTTTCTAATGTAAAAATCAGATTACTTTTTCATGAACATCAAGTCAAGTTGTTGAGAATCACCCAGAGCTTCGAATTCAAGGTTTAAATCTGTAAACTTGTGCTGGACGATCCAAGAGGCTGTTCCTCGAGGATATCCCTTTTCTTTGAGGTTTTTCTGAAATTCACGCCAAGTATCTTCATCAATAGAGAGAACAACGCGAGTTTTCTTTTTTTCTTTCATGGCTTGATCCTTTCTTAATGTGTTCTGTGTGTAACTATCTGTGACATTGATAACACCAAGAAGAAGTGGAAGTCAACAATTATTTAGATATGTTAAGTCGCCCGTGAACAGCATCTCTTTTCTGATCTATATAGAGGTTACGGAGAGGAAAGAAAATCTTTTAAAGGCGGGCTGGCTAGGAGAGAGGTTTTCTGGCGGTTGATTTCCTTTGGCAGGAACCCGGCAGCCCCCCCTCCGACTCACAGGCTGCGCCTGTCGCTGCCGCCTACCAAAGAAAACCCCTTGTGGGGGATTGGTTCTTT
>Ga0256840_1004589_pt1 | contig 10272 bp, 9 predicted proteins | sample 355202metaG_FD_185969 | JGI IMG/M metagenome (GOLD analysis project Ga0256840, IMG submission 185969) | Hydrothermal vent microbial communities from Mid Atlantic Ridge, Atlantic Ocean - 355-202 | ecosystem: Environmental > Aquatic > Marine > Hydrothermal vents | place: Atlantic Ocean: Mid...
TTATGAACTTTGAAACCTACCCTTTTGAAAAACTCAATATGTTGTTGCAGAAAATTACACCTAGCAATGATTATACACCGCTCTCCCTTACCATTGGAGAGCCACAGTTTGCTACGCCACAGTTTATTTTAGACGCACTCAATGAACATGTATCTCTACTGAACAAGTACCCAAAAACTGCAGGTGAAGCAGTACTTCGTAATGCGATGCTACAGTACAATAAAGTACGCTTTGGCTTAGAACTGGAAAATACGCAGATTATCCCTACTTTTGGTACACGTGAAGTACTTTTTAACTTTCCACAGTTTTTACTCCATGATGTCAAAGACCCTGTGATGGTCTTTCCCAATCCTTTTTATCAGATTTATGAAGGGGCAGCCAAAGCGTGTAGAGCAGAGGTGATTTACCTCAATCTCAATGCGTCAAACCACTTTCAGCCTGTAGTAGATGAAGAGGCATTAAGCAGGGCAGACTTTGTTATACTTAACTCACCTAACAATCCAACAAGCTCTGTGATGTTGATGGATGATTTGAAAAAGTGGGTAAAACTGGCACTTAAACATGACTTTGTATTGCTTAATGATGAGTGTTATGCAGATTTGTATCTGAATGAGCCTCTGCCATCATTACTCAATGCAAGTATAGAAGTAGGCAATGCAGATTTTAAAAATGTATTGGTTATCAACTCTGTTTCCAAACGTTCTTCTGCACCAGGGTTACGCTCTGGCTTCATCGCAGGTGATGCGAAGATACTGAAAGCCTACATGACCTATCGCACCTATGTAGGATGTGCATCGCCACTACCATTACAACACGCCGCTGCTGTAGCTTGGGCAGACCAAACACATGTTGCTGTCTTTAGGCAGAAGTACAAAAAGAATTTTGAAGTTGCCAAAGAGGTACTGGATGTTGATGCACCAGAAGCGACATTCTACATTTGGCTCAAAGTAGAAGATGAAATAGCCTTTACGACTAGACTTTACAAAGATTATAACCTCAAAGTCATTCCTGGTTCTTTTTTGGGACGTGAGGGTGAAGGCAAAGGCTATGTAAGACTGGCACTGGTTTATGAAGAAGAAAAAACAAGAGAAGCACTGCAACGTATCGCCGATGCCTTGAATGAAAAATTAGAATAGAGAAATAGAGGGGTCTGGTGATTTGTAATTTGTTGCAAAGCAATGAATTATGAATCACCTGACCTCTCGGTGAAAGCAAAGGAAAAAAATGCAACAAACACCTGAAATACACGTAGAAGAACTGAAAAAAGACCCTGAATTTTTGGCAAACATCAAACGCCTAGAGGAAGAGTGCAAAGAGGAGCAAAGCATCGCTAAAGGCTATCAGCTTTTAGATGCACAGCTCATCATTGAAGCACCAGAAGATGAGATTAATGAAATCTTTACTTTCATCGTAAACAATGCTTTTGACAGACTTGCCCAAAAGCTGAGTGATGGCAAAAAGTTCAATATGATGGATGAAGAAGACAAAGCCACTGCGCGTGCCATTTATGAGCATGGCATTCAGCGTTATAGTGAAAATGACAAAAAAGGTGCAAAAGAGATATTTTTGGTACTCAACTATACCATCGACCATGATGAACTTCAAGATGCGATGATGGTACATGCCGCTGCTGTCATGGCAGGACATAGCTTTGAAGATTTTATAGAAAACCTTGTAGATGTAGATGGCGTTGATGAAAATGATCCATTGGCATTTTTTATCCAGACCTTTTCTCAACCTACTGATATATTGCTCAATATGTTTGCAAAACAGGTACAAGAGGGAAAAGAAGAGCTTAAGGTTTTAGAGGAATCCAAATAATGTAGGGTGGCATTTTTGCACCCTTGTATAATTTAAATAAGAGGAAAACATGAAAATACACTTTATAGGTATTGGAGGCATAGGGCTTTCAGCTTTAGCAAAATTTTTAGTCAATGATGGGCATAAAATTTCAGGTTCTGACATTAAACAGACAGAAATTACTAATGATTTGAGCGTTAATTTTGATGCAAAGCTTACCATACCTCACCATGAAGATGCAGTAGAAGGCGTGGATAGAGTTATCTATTCAGCAGCAGTGCGCCCCAATAATCCTGAGTACCAAAGAGCTAAAGAATTGGGGATAGAACTTCTTTCACGAAAAGAGTCTTTAAAATCTATATTGGGTGAAAAAGAGGTCTATGCTGTGGGTGGAGCACATGGAAAGAGTACTACTTCTGCTATGCTTGCTTCTATCATTCAAGAGTCTAATGCTCTTATAGGAGCAATAAGTAAAGAATTTGGCTCAAATGTGCGTAACTACCCTAATAACAAAGTGGTATTTGAAGCAGATGAGAGTGATGAAAGTTTTCTAAATTCTAATCCCTACTTAGCCATCGTCACCAACGTAGAACCTGAACATATGGAGTACTACGAGTATGATGAAGAGCGTTTTTACAATGCCTACAGAAACTTCTTAAACCTTGCAAAAGTACGTGTGATTAATGCTGAAGATATGTTTCTCTCCTCGTTAGATATGGAGAGTATCAAGCTCTACCCAAGTAAAGATATTAGAGATATAGAATTTGTTTTAGTAGAGGGTGAACCACATACGAAGTTTTCACTTTTAGACTTAGGTGATTTTGAAGTCTTTGGGTTTGGAAATCATATTGCATTGGATGCTGCGTTAGCGATACTCGCAGCATTGGAGTTAGGCGAAAAATTAGAAGATATTAGAGCTAACCTTCTTCACTACAAAGGTATCAAAAAACGTTTTGATATTGTTCAAAACCAAGAGCAATGTGTGGTTATAGATGATTATGGTCATCATCCTACAGAGATAAAAGTCACGATGGAGTCTCTCCAAGCCTATAAAAAGTTACGTGAATTTACCCAACTCAATGTCATCTGGCAACCACACAAGTACTCACGTACTATGGACAATCTAGCAGCTTTTGTGGAGTGTTTTGATGGCGTAGACGAATTGGTTATTTTGCCTATTTGGGCAGCAGGTGAATTAGAAGTAGAGATAGATTTAAAAGGTGCATTTGCACGACATAAACTACTTATGGCTGACTCTGTAACCAAAGAGGATGGCGTTGTGAAAGTCATACGTGATGGTAACGTGATTCGTGAATATAGCCAAGGTCTGATTACCGCTTTTGGCGCGGGTGATATTACGTATCAGATACGTGGGGAAGTGTAGTTTTTATATTATTTTGATATACTTTTCATTACAAAATAATATAAACAAGGAAATAGAATGAATAAAATTTTTACACATTCAATCATAACAGCTTGTCTGTTATCAACATTAAGTATAGCAGATGAAATAGCAGCACCAGTAGAAGCAAAAGTGGCGGATGTTGAGGCACAATATTCAGGAAAATCAGTAGAAGCAAGTGATAAACTTAAGCAGAGTATTAATGTTGGGTTTTCAAATACAAGTGGTAACACGGATACTACTAATTTAAATGCTACATATAAAATGTCATTTACAACTGAGGGCTATAATAAAGAGAAGTTGAAGGTTGCTTTTGATGCAACAGCCTTTTTAAATGAAAGCAATAATACAACAAACAACGAAGAGTATACAGCTAATTTAGGTGTAGAGCAATACATAACAACAGATGGTTGGCTTGGATATGGATCATTAAATTGGTTAAGAAACCCAGAGTTTAGAAATTTTGACAATAAATTTTCTGTGGGAGCTGGTGTAGGAAAAGAGCTATTTAACGATGGTATCCAATCGTTTAAAATCAAAATTGGTGGAGCCTATAATATTCAGCAGTATGCAGACAATACAGAAGATGCAAAATTTGCTTCTGTAAATGAGTATGCAGAGTATATGAATGTCTTAAATAGTACCAGTGCACTCTATCTTAGAGTTGGTGCAATGCAGAATGTAGAAGATTTTGAAAATGATTATGAAATACTTGGTGTATTGGGACTAGGTTTCGCAGTAGCTGAAAGTGTTTTTGTAAACATTCAAGAAGAAGTAAGTTATGATAAAATTCACCCAGGTACAGCAAAAGCAACAGATACAAAATCTATTGTAAGTGTAGGTTATAATTTTTAATTTTTTGGGATGGCTTTATGATTTAGCCATCCCTCTTTTTTTAATCTCTCATAAATTTTCTCACCCATTTTTTTGTATCCCTTAGCATTAGGGTGTATTTGATCACTTTTGAGCGAGGGATCTTCTAAGATACCTGCCATTAATCCACTAAGCAGTACCACATTTTCTTCTTTTGCTACTTCGTCATAAAGCCTTAACGGTGAAAGACCAAAAAGACCAAAATCAGGTATAGAAATCAGAAGAACGTCTATATTTTTTTTCTTTGCCATAGCTATCATACTTTTTAAATTTCTCTTCAGATCTTCTCTAGATAGGCCTTGTATAATGTCATTACCACCAAAGAGTAGTATGATAAGTTTGAACTCTTCCTCTTTAAGAAGTTTAGGTAGACGCCGTAAGCCATCTTTTGATGTATCTCCTAAAACACCTTCGTTAATGATGGTATATCCTGATAGTTTAGCAAGTACAGAAGGATAACTCTCACTCTGTTTTGCATTATATCCGTAGGTAAGGGAGTCTCCGAAGGCTAAAATATGGTCTTTTGGCTTTAAAGGTTTGATAGTTCTTTCCTTTGAATAATCAGAAAATAGTATGAGCATGATAGCTATAGCAAATAATATATATTTCATTGATTTCCTTATGTTGAAACTATTATAGTATAATTCATGTAATTATACATAGAGGAAACATGGATGCAAGGACAATATACTAATGAAAAATCCATGATCCAAAAGCTGGATCTTGATGGGTATATCAAACAGTTCCAAACTTTTTTAGCCAGAGAGAAAGCTGTGGCAATGCAGGGGGATATCAATCAACACTATCGCTATATTAAAGCACTCTCCAAAGTACAATTCCCTATGCCTCCCAAAGTCCCTAATCTAGATAAAGAGCTTGCACGTATTAGAAAACAAGCAGTGCTTAGTCTTGATGAGATATATGCTTTTGTCTCTATGTTTTCATATTTTAATACCTTGAGTACTGTGGGTTTTACCGAGCCACTTATCTCATGGATACAAGGCATAGAGATACCTGAAGAGATAGATGAAGTGATAGGATATTTCACACAAGAAGGAGATATTAATCCTGAACGTGACCCTCAATTATATAAGCTAGAGCGTGCTATCAAGAAAAATAAAATAGAGATTAAAGAGACACTCTATAAGCTAGCACATTCAAGCAGGCTTAGAGATTACCTTGTGGACACCCAAGTACACTTTAATGGTGGAGAAGAGACCCTTCTTGTGCGTGGTGGGTTTAATCATGCCATTAAAGCAACCGTTGTTTCACGTAGTTCTGGAGGATTTTTTTATATTTTGCCTCAAAGTATCTCTCATTTAAAAGAGAAAGAGTCAGCACTGCTCTCTTCAAAAGAAGAGATCATTTACCGCTATTGTAAAGAGATATCGGCACACTTTTTTAGATGGGAACGTTTTTTGTCTTTTATCAATAAAGAGTATGACCGTTTTGACCACTATCAAGCACGTGTGCAGTTTTCTAGAGTCAAAGAGTATGAGTTTGTGTTGCCTTCTAAGAGCAAATATATTAAACTGAAAGATTTTGCACACCCTGCTATAGAAAAACCTGTGCCTATCTCGATGGATTTTAACAAACAAATTATGCTGGTAACGGGAGTGAATGCAGGGGGTAAAACGATGTTGCTTAAATCGATGCTCTCTGCGGTATATATGTCCAAATATCTCTTGCCTTTTCAGTGTGATGTCTCCAAAACTGAAGTTGGACACTATAAAAGTATAGAAGCAGTGATAGATGATCCACAATCAGTGAAAAATGATATCTCTACTTTTGCGGGACGTATGCAAGAGTTTGCAAAACTTTTTAGCAAAGAGGATGCCATTGTCGGTGTAGATGAGATAGAACTAGGAACAGACTCCGATGAAGCAGCAAGCCTTTTTAGAGTGATGCTCGATGCGCTTCGTAAAAAAGGGATTCATTTTATTGTTACCACACATCACAAACGTTTAGCATCGCTTATGGCTAGTGATGATGAGGTGGAATTTGTAGCTGCACTCTATGATGAAGAGCGAAGACGCCCAACCTATACATTTTTACAAGGTAGCATAGGCAAATCTTATGCTTTTGAGACGGCACAGCGTTATGGGGTACCCATGGCTATTGTCAACCAAGCCAAAAAGGTCTATGGTGAAGATAAAGACAACCTCAATGAACTGATAGAAAAATCGACTACCCTAGAGCGTGAAATGCGAATTAAGATTGCCAAGATAGATGAAGAAGTAGAAGCTGTAGAAAAGAAAAAAGCGAAGCTTGAGGCAGAAGAAATAAGACTGCAAGAGAGCCATAGAAAAGCGATAGCTACCTTAGAAAATCGTTACAATGCTGCTACCAAAAAAGCACGAGAAGTACTGAAAGTTAAAGAGTCTACTGAGGGTAGACGTCTACTAAATGTTGCACATCAGCGTAAAGACTTTAAGCAAAAAGAGTTGGCAAAAGTAGATGAGGAACCATTAAGAGTGGGTGACAAAGTGAAGTATCGGTCTCATAAAGGAGAGTTGCTTTCACTTCGCGGAAAAGATGCGACTATCATCGTCGATGGACTTAAAATGCGTGTACCTCTTTCTCAACTCAAGCGCCGTGGCGATACACCTAAGATTAAGCAAAAACCAAAGCCACATAAACCTCAAGCCAATGTAAGTGTAGAAAAGTCAAGTGCTTCTGTCTCAGTCAAACTTTTAGGCATGTATGCAGATGAAGCGATTGATACTGTAGATAAATTTCTTTCAGATGCACTGGTGAATAACTTGAACGAAGTACAAATTATTCATGGTACAGGTGGTGGTGTACTTGCAAAATTAGTGAGTGAATATTTGAAAAAACATCCTAAAATTCACACTTTTTATAGAATGCAAGGAAATTTAGGTATTACGGTAGTAGAGTTGTAGCTAAATTTTAATTCCAAAGAGGTATAATATAGCTAATTTTATTGAGGAGTGTGATGTGAATATCGCAGATGTAAAAAAAGAATTAAGTAGTGATGAAAAAGTATTAGAGAATATTTTTAAGATTGAAACGCTGTATAAAAAATATAAATTTATTGTTTGGATAATTGTTATTGGTATTATTCTATTTTTTATTGGACGCAATATTTTGCAATCCATGAATGAAAAAAAACTTTCTGAAGCAAACAGTGCTTTTTTGACTTTGCAAACAAAAGCAGATGATGCACAATCTCTTGCAATATTAAAAGAGAAGAATCCTACACTTTTTGAACTTTATACGTTTAGACAAGCGGGTAAAAACAAGGATATTGAGGCATTAAAAACACTTACTAGTAGTAGTATTGCTATGGTTGCAGATGCTAGTAAATATACTATTGCAGCATTGGAAAAAAAACCTAGTGATTCAAAGGTTTATAAAGAGATGTCTTTGTTTTCTGATGCCTACTTAGCCATCAAAGCAGGAGATATTAAAAATGCAAAGGCAAAGTTAAGTCTTATCTCTTCTGACTCATCTCTCTCTATGTTAGCATCTTTATTAAAACATTCAACAATTAAGGCAAAATAATGAGATTTTTACCTTTTTTCATCTCTTTAGCAAGTCTTATACTTTTTTCAGGCTGCAGTAGTAAACAATATTTTGAACCAAAGAATGCATATAGTGTACGTAGTAGCACTTACAGTGGTACTATTGTTGATATCAGTCGTCAAGGTGCGACACTCAATAATGAAAAATATATTGGAGAGCATGGTGTAAGTAAAATTGAAATTGGAAAAGGATATCGATTCTTAAATGAAAATGCAAAGTATATATTAGCCTCTAATAATGAAGGAATACTTAATATTATTGATAAACATACGCATAAATCTGTAAGAGCCGTTTCTTTGCATATACCAGTTGTTTCTGCAACAATACACAATGGATTGGTCGCATATATCTTAAATAATAATACATTTGGGCTCTATAAAGTTTCAGATAACAGTAAAATCATTGAGAATAGATCAGAGAGGACATATGCGATTGATACACGAGCAGCAAGTCCAATGTTTATTGATAATTTAGCGATTATGCCAATGCTTGATGGTAAATTGGTTATTGTAGACACCTCTGATATAGAGAATGCGAAGGTAGTCTATATTAGTAGTGAAAAAGCTTTTAACAATGTTATCTATTTGTCTCGTATGGGCAATACAATGGTCGCAGCAACACCTAAAAAGTTGATTACATTAGGAGATTTTGGTAAGTTAGAATATGCTTCCAATATATCTGAAGTGGCGATAAATAATCAACATATCTATCTCTTTACAAAAGAGGGAGAGGTGATTAAATTTAATAACAAGTTAAAAGAACTTTCAAAAAAGAAATTTAAGTTTGCACATTTTTCTGCTGCAACTGTTTTAGGTGACAAAGTATATGGATTGGATCATCAAGGTTCACTTATTGTACTCTCGTCAGATTTAAATAAATTTAAAGTTTATGATGTAGGTAGTGTAGATAATGCAGCGTTTATTTCTGGTACAAAATTGTATAAAGATGGAAAAGTGATTGAACTCTCAAAATTAGGTTATGAATAAAAGTAATTTACTTATTGCTTTTGAAGAGTATCTCAGTGTCACTAAGGCATTGGATGCTCATACTATCTCCTCTTATCTCTCTGATTTAACACAGTTAGAATTACATTCTCAAAAAATTCTTACCAAGCTTGATACCACAGATGTCTTAGCTTTTTTAGCCAGTTTTGAAAACAAACGCACACTCAATCGTAAACTCTCTTCTATCAATGCCTTTTTTGCTTTTTGTCACAAGCAAGATTTTGTGCATGAGAAGATTAAAATCCCTATGGCAAAAGTACCTAAAAATCTCCCAAAGTATGTGAGCAACGAAGAGATATTAGATGGCATCAACATGATAGACAGAAGTACACTTATGGGGCTACGTGATTATGCGTTGATACTCTTTTTGTATGCGAGCGGCTGTCGTATTTCTGAAGCACTCTCCGTACAGCGTACAGATATCGCAGAGGGGTGGCTCAAAATACGTTTTGCCAAAGGTGAGAAAGAGCGTGTCGTGCCACTAGCTCCTGTAGCCACACAAGCATTAGAACGGTATTTATCAGAGCAGACGATGTCTAGCCCTTATCTTTGGCTCAACTACAGAGGAGACCCACTTTCTCGTATTTCTGCCTATAAGATAGTGAAGAAATACTTAGGAGTCTCTCCTCATGTGTTGAGACATTCGTTTGCCTCGTCTCTCATCATTGGGGGGGCGGATTTGCGTGTGGTGCAAGAGCTGTTAGGGCATAGCTCTTTAGAGACGACACAGATCTATACACATATACAGAAACAGAACTTGGCAGATACGATGAATAGTTATCATCCTTTACGCTGATTAGGGTATGATAAACTTATGAAACAAACCGTAGAATACCTCCAACAAAAAAACATCCTCTTCAAGTCTCTTAAGCCCATCAGCCCAAAAGAGTTAGGCTCACGTAAAAAGGTAGAAATCTTTGTGGGTGTGGATTTAAAAGGGTACTATGCTGATGTGATGGTACTGGAGAAAAAGAGTAGGGTGCTTCGTAAAGAGGTGGGGGAATTGATGGTGCTTCATGAGAAGTTGGAGAAGTATATAGATAGCAGTATTAAGAAAAAATATATTATCATCACTGCACCTTTGTGTTCTAAGGCGAAAGCGTTGTTGCAAGAGAATGGGTGGAAAGTATTTGTTCCAAAGGAACAAAATTAGGAATTAGGAATTAGGAATGATGACTGAAAAATTATTGGTAGATATTGGGAATACATATTGTCATATCTATGATGGAGAAAAAGTTGTGCATCTTTTGTATGATGAAGCGATAGAGAAATACTGTGATACCTCTCTTTACTATATTTCTGTGAAGCATGACTTAGAGCACAAAATAACACAAATTACTCAATGGCAAAATATCTCTGATAGTATCTCTATAGAGGGTGAGTATGAGACTATGGGTGTGGATAGAAAGGCATTGTGTTTGAGCCATAGTGATGGGGTTTTTGTGGATGCTGGTTCGGCTATTACGGTAGATGTGGTAGAGGAGGGTGTCTATAGGGGTGGATGTATATTGCCAGGTTTGCGTGCGTATTTAGAGAGTTATCGGGACATCTCGTCTGCATTAGATGTGGAGTTGGATGAAAATATAGTACTAGATAGACTTCCTACCACAACAAAAGAGCAGATAAGCTATGGTATAATCGCGTCTA
>Ga0256840_1004590_pt1 | contig 10272 bp, 10 predicted proteins | sample 355202metaG_FD_185969 | JGI IMG/M metagenome (GOLD analysis project Ga0256840, IMG submission 185969) | Hydrothermal vent microbial communities from Mid Atlantic Ridge, Atlantic Ocean - 355-202 | ecosystem: Environmental > Aquatic > Marine > Hydrothermal vents | place: Atlantic Ocean: Mid...
GGTCCGGCAGGTATTGCTACAGCAATTGAGGCGTATGCTTTAGGTATAAAAAATATTGTTCTGCTTGAAAAAGACGAGAACCATAATGCTACCATTCGCAAGTTTTACAAAGATAACAAACGGGTTGACAAAGATTGGAAAGGGCAGAAAGTAGAGTGTGACGGCAATATCTACTTTGTTGACGGCACCAAAGAGAGCACCCTGGATTTTTTTGATGATCTGCTTGATCATCATGCTTTAGAGCTCAAAACGCATACGGAAGTACAAAAAATTGAAAAACAAGATGACGGCACCTTTGAGATCTTTATTGCCGGCGGCAGTATCAAAGCACACTATGTCGTCGTAACCATCGGGCGCATGGGTAAACCCAACAAGCCAAGCTATCCGATTCCGCCCTCAATAAAACAGCAGGTTAACTATACATTGGAAAAGTGTTCTCAGGGTGAAAAAATCATGGTTGTCGGCGGCGGTGACTCGGCCATTGAGTATGCCGTAGAACTTGCCGATAAAAACGAGGTGAGCATCTGCTACCGTCGCGGAACCTTTCGTCGTGCCAATCCGACCAACGAAAAAGAGATTACCGAGGCCATAAAAAGCGGCAAAGTGCGTCCGCTGCTGAACCAGACCATCGACTCTTTAGAGGCGAAACAGGGAAAAATACATGTAACTTTCGGCGACGGCAGCAGTGAGACGTTTGAACGTTTGATTTATGCCATTGGCGGCACGACACCAAGCGCCTTTTTGCAAAGCAGCAACATTGGTATTGAAGAGGGTAAGCCGGTACACGATGAACACTATGAAACACAGGTAAAGGGACTTTTTGTGGCAGGAGATATTACGCAAGAGTCGGGCGGTTCTATTGTGCTGGGACTCAATCACGGATATGCCATTGCCAAAAAAATAACACAGGACCGGAGCCATAAAGAAAACGTCTAAAAACAAAAAGGAACACTATTTGCTTATTCAATCCAATACATGTATTTTTTTGAATAGGAGTTTTTATGACAATCGAAAATTTTTCTTTGGAGTTGCACTCTGAACGAACACAAACAACCACAGTATCTCAAGGTTTTCTTACAGAACTCGATGCGCAACAGAGTAAACGCCTTGAAGAGATGGAAGCAGCCGTTACGAAAGAGATGGAGCTGTTTCGAGAGTTGGAATATGCTCTCATTCGTCAGCTGCTTGGTGCCTTGCAGTCGCAACCTTACAAGCAGCACACATGTCATGACCTCTCCTTGGAACAGCAGCCGTACTCGGTTTATGAAGAGCGTCGTGAAACGGAATCGTTATCGGTAAGTATGGTAGGTGAGATTCGTACGGCAAGACAAGCGATCAGTATTGATATGAATCTCTTTTTTTCAAGCAGTTTTGTGGAGCGTTATGCGGTAGAGCGTTCACAGTTTTACGATCCGTTGGTCCTTAATTTTGACGGAACGTTACCAAACTTGGAAAACACCACATTCTCTTTTGATCTGGATTGTGACGGGGTCAATGAACAGGTGGCACCGCTTCAAGAGGGGAGCGGATTTTTAGCACTTGACAGTAACAATAACGGTATTATCGATGACGGCAGCGAACTGTTTGGTGCTACAAACGGTAACGGATTTGCAGATTTGAGTCGCTATGACAGTGATAATAACCGTTGGATTGATGCGAACGACAGTGTGTTTGACGATCTGCGTATTTGGAGTCACAGCGAGGAAGAGCGCCGCCTTATCCCGTTAAAAGAGCTTGGGATCGGCGCGCTCTATTTGGGGTATACCAAAAACTCTTTTGATCTGCGCAATGACGATGGCGATACTTTAGGACGGATACGGTCCAACGGATTGTATCTCAATGAAGACGGCAGCAGCGGTCTGATGACCCAGATTGATTTAGCCAACCGTCACAAGCATGCGGGACGCAAAATGGAACCGTCAGATCTGCACCGTATTCTCAAAGCAATGTAGGTTCCAAGAAGATTCTTAGAACCGCGTGTTACACATTGGTGTTACCGCAATAACCGCATTTTTTGGCATCAAGAGGAATCTCCATAGCACACTCGCCACACACTTTAGTCGTGGGTGCCGCTTCTGCTTCAGGCTCTTTCATTTTGTTGTAGGCACGAATAAACATGAAAATAATAAAGCCTAAAATAACAAAAGAGATGACATCGTTGACAAACATTCCGTACTTAATAGCCGGTGCACCGGCTTTGTCCAATGCTTCCATGGAGGCATACTCTTTACCGTCTAGTGCAATAAACAGTTGGGAAAAATCAACCTTTCCGAGTAACATTCCGACCGGCGGCATAACAACGTTGTCCACCATCGACTTAATAACCGTTGCAAAAGCACCTCCAAAAATAAAACCGACAGCCATGTCGACCATGTTTCCTTTAATGAGAAACTTTTTAAACTCTTCTAACATCTTTACGACTCCTATAGATTATGTTAACGATTGAATTTTAACTGTTAATAACTTGAATATAGTTTAATGTTTGTGTACGTTTGAAAATATCGGGTCGTTTGTCTGTTGCGCACGATACCGTCATGCTATTGGGAACGAATCTTTTTAATCTGCTCATACGCTGCGTTAATGGCTTGCACTTTTTGGGTAGACTCTTTCATGTAAGCATCATCGGCACCTTGTGCTTTGATAATATCGGGGTGGTATTGGCGCACCAGTTTTCGGTATGCTTTTTTAATGTCGTTGAGCGAGTGTTGGGGTGTGACTCCTAAAAGTGTGTATGCATCGTCAATAGAGCTTTCAACCCGGGTATTTTTGTAGAGGCTTTTAAACTGTTCGAGCATCCCCTCAAAGAGTGTCGTATCGACATGTAAAAGTTTGCGGAGTGTTTGGAGCATCTGCTCTTCATTGTGAGAGAGCTCACCGTCAACAAAGGCAAGGTTCATCCAAAATCCTAGCATATCACGGATTTTACGTTCATCACCGCGCAGGGAACGATACAGTTCCTGTGCTTTTTGTTCCAGATTAAAGGCAATCTCTTTTTCATGTTTGAAAATCTCTTTTAAGAGCGTTTTGGCATGGTCGGGATCGGGGAAAATTTTGCTGATGTCGTTGAACATATTGCCGATGAGCTCAGCTTCAAGTTCATCAACCCTGCCGTCTGCTTTGGCAACCTTGGCGGTAAGGGCAACAAAAAGTCCCAGTTCGCTCTGTTCCAAGTGTTCTTTGGTGAGTGTAAAGTTTTTGAACTGATCGTGATAGTAAATTTTTTGAAAGCGTTTGTAGCTTTTAAAAACACGGTATATCACGTACGATACTATAAGAAAAATAATAATATTGCCCACATACAATCCTTTTTGAAAGGTTCATTGATGAACCCAATGCCTAAGTATAAAGTAAAAAAGTTAAAATAGCGCTCATGAAACAGACTTTTAATAACCTTGATACCGGTATCAAATACATGTTGCTCTCGTCACTGCTGTTTGGTGTCATGGGTGCGTTTGCCAAGCTTTGCAGTGAGCATATGAGTTCGTTGGAGGTAGTTTTTTTTAGAAATTTATTTGGGGTGGTACTGGTGGGTGTAACGCTTTTAAAACATCCGTTGGTGCAACAGGGCGGCCGACCGCTACTGCTCTTTTTTCGGGGCTTTATGGGATTTATGGCGCTTTTGGCATTTTTTTACAATATAGCGCATATTCCTTTGGGTGACGCCATGACATTTTCGAAAACCGCACCTATTTTTACGGCTCTTTTTGCGTACCTTCTTCTCAATGAAAAGCTCTCAATATTGGGGTGGTTTGGCATTGGAATCGGCTTTATGGGTATTGTTTTGATTACGCAACCCACAGGCTTGAGCTTCAGTAAGACCGATATTTTAGGAATTTTCAGCGGTGTGGGCGCGGCGTTGGCTTACACATCGGTACGCGAGCTGCGAAACTATTACGATACGCGAGCCATTGTACTCTCCTTTATGGTGGTAGGAACACTGGGGCCGTTGGTGTTGTTGCTGCTTTCTGAATTTTTACATGTCAAAGCACTCGATTTTCTGCTTGGAACGTTTGTCATGCCTCACGGGATTGTGTGGCTTTATGTCGTCGGTATGGGACTGTTCGCAACATTTGCGCAGTATTATATGACCAAAGCCTACGCCGAGTCCAAAGCCGGTATAGTCGGTGCAGTGAGTTACAGCAGCATTGTTTTTTCCATTATATTGGGTCTCTTTCTGGGGGATGCGCTTCCCGATGGTATTACCGCATGCGGTATTGTACTCATTGTTATTGCCGGCATAATGGCCGCCAAGGGAAAATAGGGTATAATCTGCTTTTTTAAAAGGAACAGGATAGATGATGATACTACTCTCCGGCCCATGTGTAATTGAGAGCGAAGAAAGCCTTTTTAAAATTGCCAGAGCGCTTCAGACATATCATGACGACCCACGGTTTGATTTCTACTTTAAAGCCAGTTTTGACAAGGCAAACCGCACCTCGCTTGAAAGCTTCCGAGGTCCGGGGCTTGAGGAAGGCTTGAGGTTGCTGCAGAAAGTCAAAGAGACGTTTGGCTACAAGATTGTCACCGACGTGCATGAGAGTTGTCAGGTTGCTCCGACTGCCGAGGTTGTCGACATGTTGCAAATTCCTGCTTTTTTATGCCGGCAAACCGATCTCCTCGTGGCTGCGGCACGAACCGATGCGATGGTCAATATTAAAAAAGGGCAGTTTATGAATCCCAATGATATGCAGTATTCCGTCGCAAAAGTGTTAAAAACACGCGGTTGCGAGAGGGTGGGGTATGAGCATGCCAAACAACACGGCGTGCTGTTGACCGAACGCGGTTCCTCGTTTGGTTACGGCAATATCGTAGTCGATATGCGTTCACTGGTTATCATGCGTCGTGTGGCTCCGGTACTCTTTGATGCAACCCATTCGGTACAAATGCCCGGTTCCGGAGGCGGCAGTACCGGCGGGGACAGTTCAATGGTACCGTATTTGAGTAAAGCGGCTGCCGCCGTCGGTGTGGACGGGTTTTTCTTTGAGACCCATTTTGACCCTGCGCAGGCATTAAGCGACGGGCCCAATATGGTGACTTTAGAGACGCTGAAGACGCTAACGCAAACATTACTGCAAATTCAAGAAATAGATTAAGGAATAACATATGACACTCATTGAAGGAAAATTACAAGTCGTCAACGGCAAAAAAATTGCTATTGTCAGTACCCGTTGGAATCATTTTATTGTCGATAGACTCGTCGAGGGCGCCAAAGATGCTTTTGCTCGTCACGGCGGCCATGACGGGGATCTTACCCATATTCTGGTACCGGGTGCTTTTGAATTGCCGATGATTGTGGATCGGCTTTTGAGTAGCGGTAAGTACGATGCCATCTGTGCACTGGGTGCGGTCATTCGCGGTGCAACACCGCATTTTGACTATGTTTCTGCCGAAGCGACCAAAGGTATTGCCACGATGAGTCTGAAGTACCAAAAACCCGTCTCTTTCGGGCTGTTGACAACCGATACGATTGAGCAGGCCATTGAACGTGCCGGCACCAAAGCCGGCAATAAAGGTTTTGAAGCGATGACTACGGTCATTGAGATGCTTGATCTGTATGAGAATTTTTAATGGCGACACGACATCATGCCCGCATGGCGGTAGTCAGTCTGCTGTATGCTTACGATTTGGGAAACCGATCCATTGCAGAGTACAGTGATGACATTTTAGAAGAGAAAAAAATTCGTAACAAACAGCGGGATTTTGCATTAGCGCTCTTTGGCGGTGTCATGGAACAGCTTGAAAGCATTGACGATGCGATTGTAACGCATTTAAAAGATTGGGACTTTAATCGTTTGGGGTCTATTGAACGCGCTACATTGCGTCTGGGAGCATACGAGATATTAAACTCCGATTTGGATTCGGCTGTTATTATTAACGAAGCCATTGAGGTGGCAAAATCATTTGGAACGGAACAGTCTCCCAAGTTCATTAACGGGGTACTGGATGCCATTGCCAAAGACAAATAGGTGATGTTGTAATGAGAATGAGTAAAGCGGAAGCGTTGCATCTTATACGCGAGGGTGATTTAAAAGAGCTTGGCAAGATGGCGACGGTAAAAAAAAGAGAACTGCACCCTAACAGAGTAACAACGTTTGTAGTCGATCGCAATATCAACTATACCAACATCTGTTGGGTCGACTGTAAGTTTTGTGCATTTTACCGTCACGAAAAAGATGCCGATGCCTATATATTGAGTTTTGAAGAGATTGATGCCAAAATTGATGAGCTTCTTGCAATTGGCGGCACACAGATTCTCTTTCAAGGCGGAGTGCATCCCAAGCTTAAAATTGAGTGGTATGAAGATCTGGTGGAACATATTCATACCAAGTATCCTGACCTGACGATTCACGGTTTTTCGGCCATTGAGATTGACTTTATTGCCAAAGTGTCGCGTATTAGTGTCGAAGAGGTGTTAACGCGCTTACACGCAAAAGGACTTGCCTCGATACCCGGAGCCGGAGCAGAAATTTTAAGTGATGCGGTGCGTGATGTGATTGCTCCCAAAAAGATTGATGCCGAAGTCTGGATTGATGTGCATCGAACGGCACACAGATTGGGCATTAAATCGACGGCTACGATGATGTACGGTACCTTGGAAAGCGACGAAGATATTGTTGAGCATTTTGACATGGTACGGCGACTGCAAGACGAGACGGGTGGTTTTAGAGCTTTTATTATGTGGTCATTTCAGGGGAATAATACGGAGCTATTACGGCTTTTTCCCACCATTGAAAAACAGAGTGCCAATCGTTATTTGCGTTTGCTTGCCGTGGCACGGCTCTTTTTGGATAACGTGCCCAATATTCAAAGTTCATGGGTAACACAAGGTCCCTATATTGGTCAAATGGCACTGCTTTACGGTGCCAACGATCTGGGGTCCACCATGATGGAGGAGAATGTTGTCAGCAGTGCCGGTGCGGCATACTCCATGGCAAAAGAGGAGATGGTACGGCTCATTCGCGATATCGGTGAGACACCCGCCATTCGCAATACAGCCTATAAGACGCTGGAGATGCTCGCATGAGACAGCTCGTTGGCGTCGGCATAACAATTTTATTTTTAGGACAGGTTTTAATGGCAGCAGTTGTGGATTATGTAGAAGTTAAAGGGGTGAAGGTTCCGGTGATTTTTGAAGCGGACCATCGTCTGCCGTTGGCATCGTTACAGTTGGTATTTACCAACAGCGGCAGCATTACTGACGGTGCGCATGCAGGGCTTGCCAAGTTAAGCGCTAAAATGATGAACGAAGGCTCTAAAGCTTTAGGAAGCGACGGTTTTGCGGAAGCTCTGGATTCCAAAGCGATCGGTTTAAGTGCCCATACGGGTATAGAGACTTTTGTATTTGAACTCAGCGCACTCAAAAGTGAGTTTGATACGGCGCTTGAACTCTTTCAATCACTCCTTGAAAATCCCAATATTACGCAAGAGAATCTTAAAAAAATTCAGACCAATATTGTCGGTGGTCTCATGCGAAAATCCAATGATTACGATTATGTTGCCAATGTAGCGCTAAAAGCGCTTCTATTTAAAGGAACGCCGTTGGCACAGCCTGCTTCGGGAACGCCTGAAAGTGTCAACGCCATTACACTCAATGATGTAGAGACATTTTTACAAGAACATCTGGTGCTTTCACGTGCTATTGTTGTTGTAGGCGGTGATTTGGATTTAGCTCATGCCAAAACCCGTTTAAAAAAACTGCTTGAGGTCCTACAGGTCGGAAAGAGCCAAAAGGTCAAGCACTATGATGTGGTCAGTAAAAGCAGTAATGACATTATTACAAAAAAGACGGAACAGGCTTATGTCTATTTCGGCTCGCCGTACCATTTACATGTAAATTCACCGGATTATTACAAGGCGCGTGTGGCAACTTATATTTTAGGAACCGGTGGTTTCGGAAGTCGCTTAATGGAGGAGATTCGCGTGAAACGCGGTTTGGCCTATTCGGCTTATGCACGTTTAAATATTTCAGCATCGTCAAACTACATGATGGGCTATTTACAGACAAAAACCGAATCCATGGCAGAGGCACAAGAAACGGTGAAAGAGGTGATTGGTAACTTTGTTGCCAAAGGAGTCAGCGCAGCAGAGCTTGAACAGGCAAAAAAGTTTTTACTCGGCTCGGAACCACTACGTGTTGAAACACTTTCACAGCGTCTTTCACGTACCTTTATGGAGTATTACAAAGGGCAACAAATCGGTGCATCACTTGAAGAGTTAAAAAAAATAGAAGTGCTTGATGTCAAAACCCTTAACACTTTTATTGCGGCACACCCTGAAATTAACCGACTCAGTTTTGCCATTGTTACGGCACCGTAGATGTTATGGAAATTGCGCCAAAGGATGCATCGAAATTTCAACGTCTGGGTGTAAGTTCTGCGAGTGCTTTAGCGCTGCATGCACCGGTATCGTACGAAGATTACCGATGGTATAGTGAGGTAAAGCCGTATGCGCAACTTGTGGATGTGACGGTAGAAGCCGTTTCGAGAACACCGCGACTGTTAAAAGTTCAGGCATACGCTCACAATCTCTCCTGTAACATTGAACTGCTCTTTTTCTCTCCCAAACCGTACATGACACGTCTGTTTCATGCAGATGAACGTTACACGCTTTACGGAAAAATTGACTGTTATGCCGGTCATGCGCAAGTGAGTCATCCGAAAAAAGTGACACAGACAGGCGGTATTACTCCAAAATACAAAAGTCCATTGCGTACCGATGTCATGAGAAAGCTCATTAAAGAGTATGTGACGTATGAGAACCTTGTTGCAGAGGGATTGCCCGATACGGTTGCACGAACACTGCTTGAGATCCATTTTCCACAACAGCGTTCCGGTATGGGGCTGTGTGAAGCGGAGCTGTACGCACTGAAGTTTGCCGAACTGTATGATTATATGAGCGCTCTTCGTAAGAAACGCAAATATGTTGCCTCATCGTTTCGATGCCGTAGTGAGTGGAGGGCATGGAGTCAAACTTTGCCGTTTCAGCTTACCGGGGCTCAGATAGAAACTATTGAAGCGATTGCCGATGATTTACAAAGTAAACATGCCGCGCGTCGCATGATTGTCGGTGATGTCGGTTCGGGTAAGACGATGGTCATGTTGGCTGCGGTTATGATTGCACGCCCGAATCGTTCCGTATTAATGGCACCGACAACAATTCTGGCCCAACAGCTTTATGAGGAAGCACAAAAGTTTTTACCCCATTTACATGTAAAATTACTAACCCATAAAAGTGCTAAAAATGTTTCGCTTGATGATGCCGATTTTATCATCGGTACGCATGCGTTGTTATACAGAGAGCTTCCTGAAGCCGCTTTAATTATGGTTGATGAGCAGCACCGTTTTGGAACGGCACAACGTAACGTACTGGAAAAACTGGTAACACAAGGTGACCAACACCCCCATTTTTTACAGTTTAGTGCGACACCCATTCCGCGAACACAGGCCATGATTGATGCTGCTCATATTGATGTCTCTTTGATGACGCAGACACCCTTTAAAAAAAATATAGCAACAGAGGTTATTTATAAAAAAGATTTTCCTGCACTGCTGCAGCACATTACTACGGAGCTGGAGCGCCAGCATCAGGTGCTGCTTGTCTATCCGCTGGTAGAGCAGAGCAGCATGTTGGCATATCAGAGCATTGAAGAGGCGCGTGCATTTTGGGAAAAGCAATTCGAGAATGTTTATGTGACCTACGGAAAAGATAAAAACAAAGAAGAGGTGCTGCTTGCATTTCGGGAGAAGGGGAGCATTCTTATTGCTACGACTGTTGTCGAAGTCGGCATCTCGCTGCCACGACTCAGTACGGTTGTGATTGTCGGCGCTGAGCGTTTAGGACTTTCGACGCTGCATCAGCTTCGTGGACGGGTAAGTCGCACCGGACTGCAAGGGTACTGCTACCTCTTCACGTATAAATCCGAGAGTGAACGTCTCGAACAGTTTAGCCGAACCATGAACGGTTTTGATATTGCCGCGCTTGATTTAAAATATCGTAAAAGCGGTGATCTTCTTGTGGGACGAAATCAGAGCGGCAAAGCATTTAAGTGGGTGGATATCGGTGAAGATGAGGCTATTGTAAAAGCGGTGCAAGACCGTCTTTTACCGAAAGTTTAATACAAACCGAAACGATTGTCATTACGTTTAAAAAGAACCCGTGTTTTGCCGTCAGGATCAATGAAAACTTCAAACTGTTTATTGCCCTCTTTGAGGTTTTCTAAAGCTTCTGCGACCTCTATGGGCTTGTAGAGTTCCAGTTCTACAGGAACAATTT
>Ga0256840_1004591_pt1 | contig 10272 bp, 9 predicted proteins | sample 355202metaG_FD_185969 | JGI IMG/M metagenome (GOLD analysis project Ga0256840, IMG submission 185969) | Hydrothermal vent microbial communities from Mid Atlantic Ridge, Atlantic Ocean - 355-202 | ecosystem: Environmental > Aquatic > Marine > Hydrothermal vents | place: Atlantic Ocean: Mid...
TCATTTATATCAGTGTCAGGGTCAGGCAGAGCTTCCAAAATAGCCGTTATATTATGCCGTACGCTTAGTTTTTTAAAAATAGATGCTTCTTGTGGAAGGTATCCTATTCCTTTGCGTGCTCTCATGTACATTGGATAGTCTGTAATTTCATTTTGGTCAAGGAAAACCTTTCCTTTGTCGGGCTTTATTATTCCAACAGTCATATAAAAAGTAGTTGTTTTTCCAGCACCGTTGGGGCCTAAAAGTCCAGTTATCTTCCCTTGATTTATTTCAAGATTGACACCATTTACCACAGGCCTGTTATTGTAAAGTTTAACAAGATTTTCAACTATAAGTTTGCTCATTTTTTTGTATTTTTAATTCTGTCCTTTGAGTTGAAAAGAGCCTCAACACGTCTGTGTTTCCCGCTTTCAACGATTACTTTGGAGCTTTTTTGAAACAGGGTAATCTTTTTCCCGGTGACAAAACTATTCCCCATGGTTACAGAAGGAGCTTTTCCCGTTAAAACAAGAATCTGAGTTTTTGTCGTATAAACAGCTTTATCTGCAAATGCTCTTTTATTGCCGGAAGTATATTGTACTTTGCCGGAGGCTATAATTTTTTTAATATTTTGTTGTTTGTCCCTTGGAGAAGGATGCTCGTTTTGTTTGTAAAGAAAAATTTTTATGGAATCCGCTTTAATCACAGAATCCCGGTTGGTCGCGCAGGCATTACCGGAAAAGTCAATAAAGCCTGCATTTCTATCAGATATCATGGTGTCTGATGTCACATGCAAGATGTCAGATTTTTTTTGAGATATTTTTTTTTGAGACAGTTTATTGTTGTTTGTAGCAAATACAACTGCAGAGTTCACAACAAGACATGTAATGATTAAAAAAATAAAAAGAGTTAATCCAATAAATATTTTCGAGAAGTTTATTTCTTTACAGAGGTTTTTGCAAAAAGTAAGAGTTTTCACTGAATAGTCCCTTTATGTTTCCTTTAAGTATTATACTGCCCCTATTTAAGTCTATTTTTAAGGAATCTCCGTCAATAACCGAATTATGGTCTTTTATCCTGACATGCTTCATGGAATATATAATATGTCTTATTTGTGAATAATGCAAGATCTCAGTTTTAAGGGTATATACTGCATATCTGATTCTTACATTACCTGAGAATGTCATATCATTGGTTTTTGTGTAAAGTGTTCCATGCTTTGATGAAAGATAAATTCTTTTTGAACTCCTCATAAAAAATACAATGGATACATTCTCCATGACAACTTTGTTTTTATTTTTTAATAATTTTGCCGATGACGCATCAAGTGTCCATTCCTTTATTCCGTTTTTTGTGGAAGTTTGATGCATGCTGTTTAATACAAGAGCAGCTTTGGAGTCAATTTTAATATTTCTAATTATTATCTTACCAAATGAAAATTTTTCATAAAAGTAAATTGCAAAAAGGCATAAAATAATAAAAATTAAGACAAGTATCAGTAAAAGTCTGATTTTATTATGGGTTAATGGCTTGAATCTCATGGGAGAAATTGCGCAATGGTATTTTTCCATAGCCCCTTTGCTTTCAGAATATCCTCACAGATTTGACGAACAGCACCATGTCCTCCCTTAAGGGAAATTATTATATCAGCTTCTTTTATGACATCGCAGGATGCATCGGAAACGGTAATTGAGACTCCAACTTTTTTCATCACAGGAAGATCAGGAAGATCATCTCCGGCAAAAGCTGTTTCATCATAGGACGTCTTTGTTTGTTTTAATATGACTTCCAGGGCATTTATTTTATTTTTGATACCATCAAAAATAAGGTCAATACCAAGATCATGGCATCTTGAGGTGAGGGCATTGGATTTTCTTCCGGTAATGATTCCTACTTTAACCCCGGCACTCATAAGAAGCTTTATTCCAAACCCGTCTTTTGCATTAAAGGTTTTTATCTCTTCTCCGCTGTGTGTGTATGTTATGCTGCCATCGGTGAGAACACCGTCGACATCAAGGAGAAGAAGCCTGATTTTTTCAAGTCTTTTATGTGTCATTGTTTAATTAGTTTATATCCTTCTTATAAGTGTTTTGTAAGAACACAGCATCTGTATTTTTAGTTTTTTTCTACTCTGCAGCATAGGCCGGGTATGCAATTATGCAATCTTTATCTCTATTTTATGGATGCTTTAAGATGGTGGCTTTTTTGATTGAACTAAGGGTTGACAATAGTGTTTTTATTTTATCAAGGGGAATGGAATTCGGACCATCACATAAAGCCCTGTCAGGATCAGGGTGGGTTTCAATAAATATTCCGTCTGCGCCTGCGGCAATAGCGGCTTTTGCAAGTGTAGGTGCAAATTGTCTCTCTCCGGCGGATCTTACACCGCTGCCGCCCGGAAGCTGGACACTGTGGGTTGCATCGAAAACAACCGGAACTCCCATATTTCTTATAATATCAATGGATCTGAAATCAACAACAAGGTTATTATACCCAAAGCTTGTTCCCCTTTCTGTGATACTGATATCCGTACACCCTGCAGCTTTTGCCTTATTGATAATATTTTTAATTTCCCAGGGAGAAAGGAATTGTCCTTTTTTTATATTTAAGGGTTTGCCCGTTTCTGCTGCTTTAAAAATCAAATCAGTTTGTCTGCATAAAAAGGCAGGAATCTGAATAATATCCAATATTTTTGCTGCAGGTTCAGCCTGATCTGGTAAATGTATATCTGAAATCACTTTCAGATTGAGTTGGTTTTTAATTTTTTTCAGTATATCAAGGCCTTTAATAAATCCAGGTCCTCTGTAAGAGTCAATTGATGTACGGTTTGCCTTATCAAAAGAGGATTTAAAAATAAAGGGTATATTGAGATCCCATGTTATTTGTTTTAACAATTCAGCTGTTTGAAAAGTAGTCTCATAATTTTCAATCACACAGGGGCCTGCGATTAGAAAAAAAGAATTTTTACTTTTTTGCAATATATTGGAGAAGAAATTGTCCATTTATCATTCCTCTTTAAATTTTTTTATAAGAAATTTCGGATAAGTATCTGTATTTATCTGAGTTGAGTTTTCGTCTTTGACCTTATATTTGTTGTGTCCGGAAGCAGATTATCATGATCCTCCGGTCATGCGGTTATGCTCATTATTCAGGAATAAATTAGCTTTATCAGAACAAAAAGTCAAGTAAGCCTTTACAAAGCTGGATATTTGCCATAAACAATTATTAAAAATTTTATACTCTTATGGCAAATATTCAGTTAAAACTAATTTAATTTAATGCTTGACTTCCGCTGAGATATCTATATAATCTACCAAATTCGCGCAGTTTTATGTGGAGCGCATAGGTCTCTTTTTTAAAGTTATATATTCTGTGACAAATAAGTGATATAGTACTTTAAAGGTAGAAACCGTTATTACTTTTATTTTTTTATACAGGAGATTGCCAACATGGCTAGTGGTATCGTAAAATGGTTTAACGACTCAAAGGGTTTTGGATTTATCGAACAGGAAAATGGAAAAGATGTATTTGTACATCATTCCGCTATCAATGCAACAGGTTTTAAATCCCTTAATGAAGGGGATCATGTTTCATTTGACATCGAAGATGGACAGAAAGGTCCTGCAGCAGCAAATGTAACCGTTCTATAGTTAACCGTTTTATTTGCTTTAAGAGTCATCTTGGTGACTTGAAAAAATAAAAGTCCCTGGACGGAATACCGTTCAGGGACTTTTTGTTTTGTGGTATTAATGATAATGTAGATGATAGGGATTTTTGTTGTATGAATTATTGAGTACCATGGAATAGACTTAACCATATAAAATTTATCAGAAGGAGGGAAGATTATGAAACTGGAAACTATACAATCCGAATTGTTTAATGCTGCTGATTATTTTGTGGATAGGAATATCCGTGAGGGACGAAAAAACAAGATCGCCGTTCTGTGCGAGAATCGGCAGATGACTTATGGAACACTTGCAAAAGAAGTCAATCGTTTTGGAAATGCCCTTATCTCATCTGGTGTCAGAATGGAAGAGAGGGTGGCGATGCTCATGTTGGACACTGAATTATACCCTGTTGTTTTTTTCGGATCAATTAAATCAGGTGCTATCCCCATATGCTTAAATACCCTGATGCGGCCAAAGGATTATCTTTATTTCTTAAATGACAGCCGGGCATGTACCTTAGTAATTGATGAGAGTCTATATTCTAATATTGAAGATATTAAAAAAGATCTTAAATTTCTTAGACAGATTATCATGGTTAACAGCAGTGGGATTAAACAGGACACTATTTCATATCAGGATTTTATCTGTGATGAATCCGATTCTCTTGACTCTGCTCCAACCTGTCCGGATGATTCCTGCTTTTGGCTGTACAGCTCAGGTTCAACGGGAAAACCCAAGGGTACCGTTCATCTGCAGCATGATATGCTGTTCAGTGTTAAAACTTACGGAAACCAGGTGTTAAGGGTAAAGGAAGACGATATCTGCTTTTCTGCAGCCAAGCTGTTTTTCGCCTACGGACTGGGCAATGGATGCTATTTTCCTTTCAGTGCAGGTGCCACAAGTGTATTGATGCCCCAACGTCCCACAGCGGAATCTGTGTATAAAACCATTGCCTTGCACAAACCCACCATATTTTTCGGTGTGCCTACTCTATATGGTTCCATGCTGGCTGAGGAAGAAGGAAAAATGGGAGGGGTAAGGCTCTGTGTATCTGCAGGTGAGGCTTTGCCGGCGGATATTTTTCACAGATGGAAAGAACGCTTTAATATCAATATACTTGATGGGATCGGATCTACGGAACTTGTTCATATTTATATTTCCAATCGAATAGAGAATATCAGGCCCGGAAGTACAGGGCAGATTGTGCCGGGGTATGACGCTAAAATTGTGGACGATAATTTTAATGAAGTGTCCCAGGGAGATGTCGGCACCGTTTTGATCAAAGGAGACAGTACTGCTGCCTACTATTGGAATAAACATGAAAAAACCAAAGAAGCCATGTTAGGGGAATGGTTTAATACGGATGATAAATTTTTTGTGGATGAAGAGGGCTTTTTCCATTACGTCGGACGTGTCAATGATATGTTAAAGGTAGGCGGTATCTGGGTTTCACCCATTGAAGTTGAGGCCTGTCTGATAGATCACCCTGCTGTTCTTGAAAGTGCGGTAGTTCCGTCAAAAGATAAGGATAATTTGATCAAACCCTGTGCTTATATTGTGTTAAATAAGGGCATTTCTCCATCCAAAAGCCTTGAAAAAGAAATAAAAGAATATGTTAAAAAAGAATTGGCTCACTATAAATATCCAAGATGGATATATTTTGTGGATGATCTTCCAAAAACAGCAACCGGAAAAGTAAAGCGTTTTGAATTAAAAAAACTTGAGGAAGAGAAACGCCAATAGAAATAAAGAACTTCAGAAACGGAAATTTTATAATTTACCACAGGCAAATTATTTTTTTTCCGTTTTTCATTTTTGCCCTTAATTTTTCCATATGCCTTAATGCGGCAGTTTCTCTTTCCAGATCATTTAATTTAAGATTAAGTTTTTTTGATAGATCATTTGGCGCAATGCCGCCTGTTTCAGCTAATATCTTTAAAATTTTTTCCTGGGTTTTGTTTAGACTCATCTCTTTGCCGGAAAGAGATTTTGCAGTATAAACTGCCCATGGGTCACAGGTCTTGACAGGAGAAAGAGCATCCATGTAACAATCTTCACATAATACCTGATCATGGTATTCATATTTATCTTCATTAATAATTTTTATTCCGCATTTTTCGCAGTTCATTTTTTTATCTCCTTATTTCTTATTCCTTAAATTCTTATATAAAATTTCCAATAAGTACCTGTTGTTATGTGAGTCGGCTTCGTATTTTTAGGCCATTTTGTCAGAATTTTTGATTCTTTGAAGCCGTCTGAGAGTCATCAGATCGGCTTCATGGCCGTTATTTATAATAATAAATTTCATCTTATTTTTGTCAAGATCGAATTATATCTTTTACCATTTTGTCCATGAAAAACATGCTTGCCTTTGGATCTGGATTTGTCAATTATCACACCCATCTTCCAATGTCTTTATTCAGGGGACTTGCAGATGATCTGCTTTCAGCCCTGGCCTATTCAGCAAAAGGATCAGATGTAAGAGATGTCATGGCTGATGGAAGAATTCTTGTATCAGGTGGAAAATTACTATCTTATGCCAATGGGCAACCATAAAGTAGAATTCAGACAGTTGGCTTTTTACTTGACATTTTTCTGACAAAATATAAAGGTGTATTAAATATTCTTTATGTCTTATTGGTAAATTATCGCCTGCCTATAACGGCCATTATACACTGTATCGTAAAATTAAAAATATTGACAGTAAAGATACAGCAATTCTCTATTTGGCTTAATTGGAGTTGAAATGTCCAAAAATTATAATTTTAATCAACATGATTGCAGTAGGTTACAAACTTTCTGCAATGGTAAAAAAACCATAATGAAAATTGCTGGTAAAGTTATATTAACAACTACAATATTGTAATAACATCGAAGATGCAAAGCCAGAAAATAATATTGATTTAATTTTTTTATTGGAAAACCAATATAAAATATGGGAAAGAATAAATAACTATTCTCCTATCCTATACAAGCCAGAACCAAAGAGGGCTTCTGATTCTTTTGCCAAAATAACACAGAAATCAGAGATAAGAATTTAACATATTGAGAACTATTAGAAATTAGGAAACAATAGAATGTTAAAAAAAAATTTGGGTTTAAAAGGACTTGGTTTATTAATATTTGTTTTCATGGTTTTCTCTGTTTATCCCGCCGAAGCTGATCAGACTATTAAGATTGGTGTTATTTTTGCCAGAACAGGTAATGCAGCCATTGACAGCGCTTCGGGTTTTAACGTTGCACAGTTTGCAGCTGATGAAATTAATAAAAAGGGAGGCCTTCTCGGGAAAAAAATTGAAATTAAAGAATTTGATAATCAAAGTACTCCCTTAGGGTCAAAGCTTGCTGCTGAAAGAGCTGTAAAAGCTGGTGTTATTGGTGTTGTAGGCGCTGTATGGAGTTCTCATTCCCTATCAATGGCACCGGTTTTCCAAAAGGCAAAAATCCCCATGGTTTCTCCTTCTTCAACAAATCCCAGGCTGACACTTATAGGAAACTATATCTTCCGTGTCTGTTTTTCCGATACCTTCCAGGGAAGGGTTATGGCGGATTTTGCATTGAATTATCTGAATGCCAGGACCGCTGTGGTATTAATAAATGCCAATAGCAAGTACAGTATGGGACTTGCGGCATATTTTATTAAAAGTTTTAGTAAAAAAGGCAAACTACTTTGGGAGAATGATTATGCTGACAATACAATTGATTTTACTCCTCAGCTTAAAAAAATTAAAATGCTTGCTCCTGAGGTCGCCTTTGTTCCCGATCATTACCGAGAGTCCGCCTATATTATAAAACAAGGTCGTAAATTAGGACTTAATTTGATTTTTCTTGGTGGTGATGGCTGGCTCAACCAAATGTACAGATATGGCGGGAAAGCAATTGAAGGTAATTATTATGTGGCTCAATGGCATGTTGACAGTCCCATAATAGCAAGTAGAGAATTTGTAAAAAAATATTCTGAAAAAAATGGCAGTGCTGATCAGCCCGTCATGGCTCTCACCTATGATGCTTTTTCCGTCCTTGCAAATGCAATTAAAAGAGCAGGTACAACAAATACAAAAGATATAAGAGATGCTCTGGGAAAAACAAAAAATTTTCACGGGGTTACCGGGAATATAAGCTTTGATAAAAATGGTGACCCCATAAATAAGGCTGCTGTTATATTGAAATTTGAAAATAATGGCTCTGTTTACTTTAAAACAATGTATCCTGAAAATAGATGAAACCCATACAAAATAAAACTTTATAATGGACAAGTTTTATATAACCGGTATGGCCTTAAGGAACGAGAGTGAAATAAGTTGAACAAAAATTAATAGGATTTTTTTTCATATTCAAGGCACGAGGCGGGAGCATAGCAGACTATGTACCCAACGAGTAACGCAGAAGATGGGGGAAAAGACATTAATTTGTCCAAGTTATTTTGTGAACGTTCCTAAGCAAGAAGATCAGCTTCAGCCGTAGCAAATTTTAGCAAAATATGGGCAGGAGGCGCGAGATCAATTCTTGTAATTAAATGTAGCTCTTGTGCGTTTTATATAAAAAAATAAGGAAACATTGACTATTTAAACTATTTTGTTTGTCGTTTGGCCATTGACCCATCTCCCGGAAATATAATGGAAAAAATTTTGATATACTTTTTATTTTTAGTTTTGATTCCCGGTTTCTCTTTCGCCATCGGGACGGTGAAAATTGCTGTTATTATGCCGGTAACCGGAATTGCGGATTTAACGAGTCGGCCATTGATTAACACCGCGAGATTTGCTGTTAATGAAATAAATCAAACAGGAGGTGTCCTTAGGACTCATATTAAACTCGTTGAATTTGATAATCAAAGCACTCCATTAGGATCAAAATTTGCCGCTGAAAAAGCGGTGAAGGCAGGCGTTATAGCGGTCATCGGGGCAATACGAAGTTCCAATTCAATTGCCATGGCTAAGATACTTCAAAACGCAAAAATCCCCATGATTTCACCCACATCAACCAATCCTGCACTCACCCTTGAAGGAAATTATATATTTCGTGTCTGCTTTGTCGATACCTTTCAGGGTAAGGTGATGGCAAATTTTGCCTTTGATGATCTCAATGCAAAAGAAACGGTGGTATTGACAAATACTGAAAACAGGTATTGTACCGGACTTGCAGCAAGCTTTATAAAGGAGTTTAAAAATCTTAGTGGAAATATCCTATGGGAAGGAGATTACCTTGAAAAAATTTCCAATTTTGACAGTCTTGTTAGAAAAGCCGGTGCATTTAATCCCAAGGTTATTTTTGTCCCCGGTTATGTGAAAGATTCCGCTCTTATTATCAGAAAAGCAAGGGAAAATGGGATTTCTTCCATATTTCTTGGCGGAGATGCATGGAACGATATTATGTATGATTATGAAGGAGGGATAATTACAGGCAGTTTTTATTCCACGTCCTGGCATCCTGGTTCAATCTCTCCTGAAAGCCTAAAATTTGTGGGAAAATACAAAAAAAAATTTGGGAAGATTAAAAATTATAATCTTGGCCTTGTCTATGATGCCGTAATGATCTTAAAACAAGCTATACAAAGGGGGAAATCCTTGGATCCAAGGGACATACGCGATTCTCTTGCATTAATAAAAGACTTTAAGGGAGTGACAGGTAAAATAGGTTTTAATAAAAACGGAGACCCCGTAAATAAATCGGCAGTTATACTCAAATTTCAAAATAATACCTCTATTTATATTAAAACTGTTTATTCTGGGTGTGATAAGGAATTATAAGATGAATTTTTCCCTCAGGCATAAAACCAATCTTGCTATTCTTGCCACTTTTATTCCTATATCCATTATTGTTGGGATAATTCAGTTCCATTTTCAGGACCAGCGGTTTCAATCCATGCTGAATAAAGATAAACTTCTTATTGAAACTCTTGTACAGCGTGATTTCGATGCCCTTGCCAATGAAATTTTTGATAAAAATATAAGAGCCATAAAACTCAGGTTAGAAGCAATGATGCAGGTTAGGGGAATTGAAGCAATAAGTATTTTTGATAAATCAGGTCATCTTCTTGTGGCGGACGGAAAAGTTAAATCTGATAAAAATATCGCTGTGGCAAATGGAACCGGACTTGTTCGCAGGAATATTGATAAGGCTGAACAAGATGGCATTATTAAGAATTTGAAAATTATTGTGGTGAACCGGCGCCGTGCTGATTTTATGGAATATTCCGAAGTGATAAACGTCATAGGGGAACGTATCGGTTTTATAAAAGTGTATTACTCCCTTGCCGATATTAAAAAAGTCAGACAGCAATCCTACCTTATCTATGGTGGATTGATTATTTCAATTTTTATGGTCATGCTTATCCAGTTAAATTTCATGCTTTCAAGGACAGTGATTATGCCAATTACCTTTCTAAGAGATGCCATGGAACATCTTCGCACACAAAAAAACGGTGAACAAATTGATGTCATAACAAAAGATGAAATAGGTGATCTTTCTGTAACCTTTAATAAAATGTCCATGGAGCTTGCCCGTTCCTATAGGGAAATTGAGAATCAGAATAAGAGGTTATTAAAAAATGAACAAGAAATCAATAAGGTGCGACTTTACTTGAAAAATATAATTGATTCCATGCCTTCAATTCTTATAGGTG
>Ga0256840_1004592_pt1 | contig 10270 bp, 12 predicted proteins | sample 355202metaG_FD_185969 | JGI IMG/M metagenome (GOLD analysis project Ga0256840, IMG submission 185969) | Hydrothermal vent microbial communities from Mid Atlantic Ridge, Atlantic Ocean - 355-202 | ecosystem: Environmental > Aquatic > Marine > Hydrothermal vents | place: Atlantic Ocean: Mid...
CGTGCATTCTAAACTTATAGTTTATAGAGTTTCCATTCCCTTTTATCTCGTCGTCTTTTTCTTGCCCTTGAAACCCATAACGATATTCTGGACTTGAATAATTCCTCTGAGGTACAAGCATACCAAATGGGAAGGAATCAATGAATTTTCAACAAAAAAAAACACTTTTTTTTCCTGTACCTCTCTTTTAGAACTGCTTTTTATTTTTTTTTAAAGAACGTATCTCTCGGCATTTATCATCACAAATATAGTACTTTAGTATATTCCTCGCAAATAAAATCCAGTAATCTCGTACACTCGCTATCTTCTGTATTTTATTTACTCCCTTTTTCCTTGCTTTGCCTTTGCGCAGTTGCCTTTGCTTTCCTAAACTATGTAACATAAAATGGGTTATAATACAACCGCTAAAGCCTTTCTTTCCCTGCGGTTGCCAAGACTTCCAAAGTGGATAGTTATAACCTATTTTATGTAAAATAGTCGCTCATATTCTACGCTTTGGCTGCTAACTTTAATTGATATTTATTCCTTTATTAAAGCGATTTGCATTTCGTGTTACTGGATGAAAAAGGTTTACATTTTAAAAGTAAATAAACTCCTTGCAGTTCCAACCTCTGTTTATTCACTTTTAAAACGTTTTTCTCCTCTTTATTTATCAGATAAAGAGGAGTAACGTTTTCAATAGATGATGATTTGTGGCTGGTTTTATCCGCTCTGATATTAAGGGCAAAGGCAATCATCATCTATTGAAAATGATAGATTTTTGCGACGATTGAGCAAATGAATTAAGGTTCGTAGTGCGTTGGCAGAAGCGTTGGCAAAAAGCGTTGGACGAGTGGCAATTTAACATAATAGCAGTTATGGCTATCAAGGTAAATGGTGGACTTGTGCGGTTGGAAGTGGTTGGTGAAGCTCTTGTACCATAACTTCTATTATGTTACTTTGCTTTGGAGAAAAAATAAAAATAGTTGGTTGTTTTTTGGGTTGGCGTTGGATAAAACTTGTTAAAATTTTTTGTCCAAAATTTTGACGTGTTTTAAAGCGTAGGCAAAGCGGTGGCATTTTTATTTTTTTAAGCGTGGATAGGTAGTTGCGCCAATACAAGGGTTGTTTTGATAAAAATATTTGGATTGGCGTAACGTGGCTTTTTTACTTCATATATTTCTGTAAACTTTCTGCTATTTCTTCTGCTGATGGCAATAAGTCTTTTAAATTATTTGGTAATTTTTCTTTTAAAGTATAAGTAGCAATTCCCATTGGACTATTCATATCTTTTAATGCGTATTCTACTGTTGTTCTATCTTTATCTTTACAAATAATAATCCCAATTGATGGATTTTCATCTTCTGTTTTTATCGTTTCATTTAATGTTGTTAAGTAAAATTGTAGTTTTCCTGCAAATTCTGGTTTAAATTTTACCGTTTTTAATTCAATAGCAATTAATGATTTTAATCGTCTATGATACAAAAGAATATCAATATAAAAATCTTCATTTCCTACGGTTAATTTATATTGATTTCCTATAAAAGCAAAGTCTGTTCCCATTTCCATTAAAAAAGAACGTATGTTTTTTATAAGTTGTAATTCCATTTCTCGTTCGCCATAATCTTCTACCATTTCTAAAAAATCAAAACTATAACTATCTTTGACTGCTAATTTTGCTTGGTGTTTGTATTTTTCTACTAAGGTTTTATCAAAATTAGTTTGATTTAATAACCAGCGTTCGTATGATTTACTTTCTATTTGATGGATTAAAACATTTTTTGTCCAACCAAATTTTTTAATCATTTTAATGTAAAACTCTCGTTCTAAATCATCTTTACATTTTTCCATTACAATAATATTATGACTCCATCCAATTTCTTGTACCAACGGTGCAAGTTTTTTATTTTCCTTGTATCTCAAGAAAAATTTACGCATTCTCCATAAATTATCTGCTGAAAAGCCTTTAACTCCAACAAATTCTTTTTGTAAATCTTTAGATAGATTTTCCACAATTGATTTTCCCCAATTATGTATTTTTTGTTTTTCAGTAATATTTTTACCTATAAACCAATATAGTTTTATTAGCTGTTTATTGACTTGCTTTAAGGCTTCGTATTGTGATTGATATACTTGCTCTTTTATTTCTTGTAAAAGTGCTTTGTAATCGGTGTTTTCTATTTTATCCATAGTGCAAAGTTATTGATTTTTAACTATCTCAAAGGATGATATAAATTAATAGTTTCATGCAAACTTTCCAGATCATCTTGTTGGTATTTTTCGGTGGAACTTATAAAGCGATGTCCTGCAAAATATTGCGTTTTTCGTAAATTATATTGACTTAACCAATTAATGATTACACTTGTTCTTATTTGATTTACATTGATGTATTTATTGTTGATTTCTCGAAGTGATTTATTAATCTTTCTAAAGATATTTTGTAAATTGTTACTTTTTCCTAAAGTGGTAAAAAGTTTATCGGTTTCTTTTTCTTGTATAAACTCTGGTCGTATTTTTTCTATGTATTCCATGAGTTCCATTAATTGCCAGGGTTTTAATTCTAAGGTTCTGCTGTTGCTTTTCTTAGTGGCTTTTATTTCTATTTTTCCTTTGTAAAGTTGTACATCTTGAACTTGTAATTCTTGGATGTTTCTTGTGCTTAATCCTTGATAAATGAGTAATCCTATGATAACTCTGTTTCTTTTTTCGGATAACGTTTTGTTGTGAAGTTCTTTATATTCAAAGTAAAAGTTCTCTAATTCGTCTGAAGTAAAGGCTTGTTGTTTGATTTCCTTTTTTATGCCTTTGATGTTTATATTTTCAATAATATTCTCAAAACGCTGATTGATTTCTACTAAATAATTAAAGTATATTTTTAAGTTATTGATGTAATTTTTTAGTGTTCTTGGCTTGATTTGTGTCGTTTTTAAGTGTTGGATATAGTGTAAAAACGTTTTGTAATCTATTGCTTCTGCTGTTGTTCCGTATTTCTTGCACCAATCATCAAAACGATCTTTTGCCTTTTGGTATGTTGGGATAGACTTGTTGCTGTACCCGTTTTTCTCTAAGTAACTTTTGTATGACGGTGAGCCACCGTTGGCAATTATTTTTTCCATCTCTGTTTGGGTATATTGGTGAATTTCATATCACTTGGCATCGCCAAGAAATGTGTATAAATTTGTGTGCTTTCGAGTGAACTATGTCCTAAAAATTTACTGATTTGTTCTATATCTGCTCCTTGTTCTAATAAATGCGTTGCGATGGAATGCCTTAAACTGTGTGGTGTGATGTTTCTTTTGATTAGATTTTCGTTTTCTGTTGCTATTATTATTTCTTTTAATCTATTTGCAAAACTTTGTCCTTTTAGGGTTTTTCCTCTGTAATTTAATAGTAAACTTTCGCACTCGTTGGCTTTGTAGAATAATGGTCTGTAATTGTAAATGTATTCTTCTAATAATTGTAAATTATATTTATTAATTGGTACAAATCGCTCTTTATAGTTTTTTCCTTTACTGATAAATATGCGTTCTTTGTCAAATAGTATATCTTTTAGTTTAATGTTTTCTAATTCATTTCTTCGCATACCACAACTGTATAAACAGACTAATATGGCTTTGTCTCGACTTCTAAATTTTTTGTTTTGATGTGAGTAATTTGTGGCTGTAAATAATTGCTTTATTTCTTTTTGATTTAATACCGTTAGTGTGTCTCTTTGATTGCCTGTTTCTTTTTTTAAATGGACTTTTAAATGATTGTTTCCGTGTGTTTTTAGGTATTCTCTAAACTTTTGTAGTGCTTGTTGGTGTTTGTTTAAATAGGCGTTGCTTAGTCCTGCTCCTTGTCGTTTGTTTGGTCTTTCTTTTAGTTGTTGGTAGTAGTTTTTTATGGTTTGTACGGTGATGTTTTTTATATTGTTGATGTTGTGTTCTTCTAAGTAGTAAAAAAATTCTTGTAAATGGATGGGTAAGTTGTAAACCGTTGTTTCGGCAAAGCCTAAAAGGTCTAACCATTGTTTAAAATCTTGTAAGATTATTTTGTAACTGCTGTTTTTTAATGGTAGGTTTTTCATTATTAAAATGTTGAGTTTTGAATTTTAAATGTTGAATTTGTTTTAATCAGTTCCCGAAACAAGTTCGGGATTAATTCGATTACGTATTTTAAAAAATACTATCTCATTAATTTTATTTGCGGTATGTGTTTTTTGGGGTTTTGTGGCGAGTTAGCGTAACTTGTTGATTTACTTTATGTTTACTTCGCCATTTGCTTGTGGCGAGTTGGTGGCGACTTGGCGAGTTGTATTTGTGCTAAACAATTGTTTAAAGCGTTGTCTATTTGTGTTTTAAGGTCTTTGTACTCATCAATATTAACTATTTCAAAACAATAACTTTTTCCTTTTTTCTTTGCTTTTCGTATGTAATCTTCTGCTAATAATTGTTTATTGTATCGTCTTAATGTAGTTTCTTTTATTCTTAAATTTCGTCTGATTTCTGCGTTTGTAAATATGGTTTGTTCTTTTTCTTGTAAGTATTTTTTTAAGTTTTCTAAATGATTTCTAACTGCTCCAGTTATGGTGTCTGACTTTCTTAACAAAACTTCTGTAATTAACTCGTTTGCTTCTTCTATATCTTCAATTTCCGTTTCAATATATTCTTCTCCTGTTTGCTTGTCATATTGCTTGTGTCGCTGACACTGTTTGTAAAATGTAATGGCTTCTATAAATTGTAAATAATGGCTGTTTGTTCTTCGTGGTTTAAAAACGGATTGTGGTAATTCTAAAAATTCTGCAAAAGGATTGATGACTTTTATAGGTTTTAGTACTCGTTGTACGTTTTGTAAAAATTCTTGTACTTCTATTTCATCGTCTTTGTTTAATTTGCCTGCGGATGCCATTCGTTGGTAATTCATTATTTTGATGTCTTGTTCTTGGCTTTCATCAATATAAAGCAGGAAGCTCCTGTTGCTATTATCTTCATAAATGCTTTCTTGTGTGGTACAACCTGCAACGCAAACGGGTCCTTCTACGGTTAGATGTATGGTTTTACTTTCGCCTTTATGGTTTTTATGTACTACGGTTTTTGTTATTCTTTTTTTGGATTGTAATTCTCTAAGTGGATATAATACGGTTTGTGCTCCGTCTAAATCTTCTATTAAAATGAGTTTGTGTGCTAATTCTGTTCTGTTAAAATAATAAAAGGCATTTGCGGATAAAACGGTGATTTCTATTTTATCTTCGTTGGGTATGAGTTCGGATACTTTAGATTGTAGGTGTGTTTTTCCTGTGCCGCTACTTCCTAAACTGATAGCGTGTAATGGGTTATTTGTTTTTCTGCTTGTAAAGATTAAATACATTAGTAAACGGTTGTTTATCTCGCCAATTACTCCAGATTTACCGATTAATTCATTTGTTTTTTGGAGTAGGTTTTTGCTTTTTAAAAATTTGATTGCTTGGTCTTTTTCGGTTTTGGTGAGTTGTTTTGTTTTGGGTTTTTGACCTGTTGAACTTTTATCGATTACTGCAAAACGGTAATTTTCTAAGGCTTTGGTTAGTTCTTGTAGGGTTTTTCTTGTTAGGTTGGTGCCTATTTCTAAACGCTCTGCACATTTTCTTATAAATTTTTCTACGGTATTGTCATTGTATAAATCTAAACTTTGTCTTAAAATATTAAGTACAGATTGATTTGGGTTTAGGTTTTCTATGCTTAATGTTACTCGTAAACTCTCCATTTTGTTTATTTGTAATCCTCCTAAAATGTGGATTTCTAAGTCTTTTGTTTTGTAGATGTAGTTGTTGGGGTTTTGGGTGTTGAGTGTCATATTGCGTAAATATTTATTATTCGAGTAATATATTCTGCAATATTAGATAATATTATTTGATTTATCAAGTATAATATTATTTTATTTTGATAATAAATGATTACATTTGCAGATAATTATACGTTAAACCTTATATTTACTTACTTTTTATGAAATTTGGAGAGAAAATAACTAAACTAAAAAAGGCAAAAAAAATGTCGCAAGTTGCTCTTGCCGAAAAAACTGGTATTTCTCGTGATGCTATTTCTAAATATGAACGTGGCGATACTGTTCCGTCTGTAGATTATGCTAAACGTATTGCGGATGCTCTTGGTGTTTCTCTTGATTATTTAGTAAGTGATAATGATAATGAAGATGTACTTGATAATATTACGCTAAAACGTATTAAAGAAATACAAGTATTACCAGAGATTGAAAAAGATAAAATATATTCTATTATTGATGCTTTAATTAGAGATTTTAAAACTAAACAAGCATACGCCTCATAAAATTATGGATAAAACCACTGAAGAAATGATAGAAATATCTAAACAAAACCCAAAAGAAATTTACACTTCTGACCAAGGTCTTATCATACACAATGGCTTAGTTTTTAATGATAAAGAAACTTTTGAACAAACCATAAAACTAACGCTAAAAACACACCAACTTTTTAAAAAATTAAAGTCTTTTTTCTTCTTTTGGAAATAACTTGTTTTAAATTATCACCACAGCAATTTATTTTTTATAAGCAAAAAAAATACGGTTCTTTACTATCTCTTTTAAAGTCTTTAGTTACCGCAAAGTTCCAACTTTGGAACCTTTTTGTTGGGGTTTTGATTGGTGTGTGGTGCTAGTGTGGTTATTCGTGCGGTAGCTGGGCGTTTTGTAATCTCGTAATAAACTGGCAGGATCTTCATTAATTGAACGAAATATAAAATGAACATGGCTAGGCATAAAGCAATAGGCAAACAGCTCCATTCCTTTGTTTTTTCTACAATAATTGACACTTTCAGCTAACACATTGTAATAAATTTGCCTTGTAAACACATCAATCCAATTTACCGTAGCAAAAGATACAAAGTATGCGGCTGAGAGATTATGAAACTTATAATTTCTACTCATATAGCAAATATATAAAAATGATACTATATTGTTTTTATTGTCCTTTTTTTTTTACTCTTGAGTGCCACCAGCTACAAGCTGGCGGTAGCGGGGTTTTGAAATTAAATTGGTATATCACTAAAGATTTTTATTTTCTGTAGCACTATTAGTATCTAATAAGGGTATTTTAAAAATATGTATCAATTTATTTTTTATTATTAATTTCATGTTCAGAGTATCTTGATTTACATACTCTTTCTTTATAAAAATTGAAGTATAAATTGTATCTCTACTTCTTTTAATAAATTTAATACCTGGTCCAATAAAAGAAAATGTTGGGTCTGTATTTTTTAAAATAAATAAAGAATATGTTTTTTCATTATATTTTATATATTTATTTTGATTTAGGAGCTTAAATTCTATTTGCATGCGACCATTTTTGTATATATAACTATTCTCGGTAGTTTTTTTATTACACCTTAAAAAGACTACCAAAATAACAAATATAAAAAATATTTTATTCATAATATTTATCATTTATTGTCTTTTTTAATTGCAATAGAGTCAATTTCATTATTTGATTTCTTAACTCTTTCGGCTTCCTTTTTTGCTCTTTCTATACCTGTATACTGACCTCCATAACCATACGGAATAGGAGAATTACCATCTTTCCCTTTTTACCAATATTCAAGACTATAAGTATCTACTCGATTAGACGAAACTTCAAATTCATTAACCCTATCATTCAAATTTGCTGCTGCTTCTGAAATTTCTTTTCCCTTTATTGTAACTCTGTAAATATTTGTCAATAAATCTTTATCCTTTTTATATACTTTGTATTGAGTGTTATCAAAGGCTGAAGGTCTTCCTATTTCCATTACAACATTCAACTCATCCATATCAACATCCCAAACATGATTCTTTGCTGTACTTTTAGGTGAGTCTTCATCATATTTAATTGCTTTATCCTGATTTGACCACATAGTACCTTCACCCAACCAACTAGGGGTATCAACAGATGTTCTATCCATGATGACCTCCCCTTTTATATTAATTTCTCTTGTTACTTTACTTCTAACATGTCTTACGTAATTTGTTTGATCTACTATTGCAAATTGATTTCCATTTTTATCATGTAAAACATAAATGTAATTGTTAATAATTCCACTATTTTCGTAAACGTTCATGTACAGTTTTTCAGATGTTTGAATACTTGAATATGTTTCATCCATAGGATTATATAAAACATGAGATATAACAATATTTCTATGCTCCAACCCCTCCAACTCAACACCATCAATTACTCTATTTTCACTAAAAGCATAAGGGCTATTATGTGGATATTTAGCAGTCAAAGGATCCACAGCAAAAAACCGCCCAACCCTAGGGTCGTGCATTCTAAAAGTATAATTTAGACTATTTCCGCTACCCTTAATCTCATCATCTTTCTCTTGCCCTTGAAAACCATATCTGTACTCTGGGTTTGAGAAGTTTCGATTAGGTATTCCTACGCGGCAAACTGGCTCATTCGCTAAAAATGTACACTGTACATTTTTTTTACGCTCTGCCCTCAAATGGGAAGGAATCAATGAATTTTTAACAAAAAAAACACTTTTTTTTCCTGTACCTCTCTTTTAGAGCTGCTTTTTATTTTTTTAAAAGAACGTATCTCTCGGCATTTATCATCACAAATATAGTACTTTTTATTTATAAAAACACAACTTCTTACAGATAAACAAAAACAAACCGTTAAAGCCTTTCTTTCTGCTTTTCTTTTTCAAAATGAGGTTAAAAAACAACTTGCTTAAAAAAACTACTTTATTGTTAAAGTAGCTTTCTTTTCTATAACGCTACGCGATGCAATCGCGCAGAAGCGACTGTGGTTATTCGTGCGGGAGCGGGGAAATGTTAATAAGTTTCTTTAAAATTAGGGTTTTGAAGTTTTTATAGTGGATTTTTCTTGTGATTATTACACAACACTCTTTTTTATTTTACTAAATTTTTAAAGTATAAAAATATGGATATAATCATTAAAAATAAAGAAATAAAAAAAACTGTTTGCTTTTCATAATAAAATTTGCCTATATGAAATACTTCAATTAGCAGTATTAAAACAAAATAAGCACAAAAAAATGACAGAATTAAATATATAAATTCTTTAGAGTAAATTTTTATATTTTTCTTTGTAAACCATAAAAATAAAAGCAAACTTAAGAATGGTGTTATAAAAGTTACAAAAGCAAAAAATATATCATTTTTTGCTTTACTTGAATAATATAACAAAATCAATACGTTTGTAATTATTAAAATAATTATTGATATTAGATTTTTCATTTTTATAATTTTTCTTGTAATTTTTCGGCAACATTACTGCGTTTATCATCTGTATTAATTTCATTTATATTTCCTGAAAAAGATGTTTTTTTAATCTTTGAAAAATGACCTGAAGTAGTACGACTATATGCCGAAAAATCAACATCTACATTTCCATCTTCATTACCTGTTTCTGAGGTGAAATTACCTAAAACTTCTAACCAAGATTTTGATTGCTCTTCACGTGATGAAGAACCTAGTAAATTTAAAGCAGGTGCAGAACCATAGTTATTAGCAGATTTACTATTTATTTCAAATGTAAAAGAATTGTTATCATTTTCGGTAATACTAAAAGTTATTACACCACGCTCAACGTGTCCTTCTAATGTTAAAAATGTTGCAGAAATTTTATTATCTAAATTTTCAATATTACCAACACGAACGTAACTATTGTTCATTGGACCAAATATATTTATTTTAATATTGTCACCAACAGCCATTTTTTCTCCTTTAAATTCTGGATGAAAATCAGCAGCATCTGAATCTAAAATTGTTTGAGGTTTTGTAAGTAATATTTCCTTTAGGTTATCAATTGATAAATTAGATTTTTCAACTGTAACTTTATAAGATTGTAATTGGATATAACCGTAATCGGGACTTTGAACTTTTAATTTTTCTGGCTTTTTAAACTTACTTTTAATATTTTCAAATTCTAATCCTTCCAATTCAACACCATCAATAACTCTATTTTCGCTAAAAGCATAAGAACTATTCCAAGGATAATCTCTTGCTAATGGATCAACAGAAAAGAACCTACCAACTCGTGGGTCGTGCATTCTAAACTTATAGTTTATAGAGTTTCCATTCCCTTTTATCTCGTCGTCTTTTTCTTGCCCTTGAAACCCATAACGATATTCTGGACTTGAATAATTCCTCTGAGGTACAAGCATACCAAAAGGATAGTAATCATTATAAGAAATTACATCAGGTTTAAAAAATGATTCGGAATCATTATCAGCCAATTTTCTGTCCGTAATAATACTTAAAACATTTCCTAAATGATTATTAAGTTCGTAGCGTT
>Ga0256840_1004593_pt1 | contig 10270 bp, 9 predicted proteins | sample 355202metaG_FD_185969 | JGI IMG/M metagenome (GOLD analysis project Ga0256840, IMG submission 185969) | Hydrothermal vent microbial communities from Mid Atlantic Ridge, Atlantic Ocean - 355-202 | ecosystem: Environmental > Aquatic > Marine > Hydrothermal vents | place: Atlantic Ocean: Mid...
ACGTTCTCATGATGTACATCGCCACAACCATGATGGTCATACACACACACACGAACATCATACTCATGAAGAGCATACACATACGCACAATCATTCTCATGACCACAAACATAAAGTATTAGAAATAGAGCAAGATATTTTACAAAACAATCAGGTTTTGGCTGCCAGAAATAGAGGTTATTTTGAAGCTAAAAATATTTTCACCTTAAATTTGGTGAGTTCTCCTGGATCTGGGAAGACTTCTATTTTAGAACGAACATTGTCTGATTTAAAAAATGAAATTCCTTTTTATGTAATTGAAGGCGATCAACAAACACTTAATGATGCAAATAGAATTGACACGCTAAAAATTCCTGTAGTTCAAATAAATACAGGAAAAGGCTGTCATTTAGAAAGTGATATTGTATATGAAGCTGTTAAAAAATTAGAAATTAAAAATAATAGTATTTTAATGATTGAAAATGTAGGAAACTTAGTGTGCCCTTCTATGTTTGATTTAGGTGAAAGTAAACGCATTGTTATTATTAGTACTACAGAAGGTGATGATAAACCTATCAAATATCCTGATATGTTTCACACTTCTGACATTTGTATCATCAATAAAATTGACTTGCTTCCTTATTTGAATACTGATATTGAAAAACTTAAAAGTTATGCATTACAAGTAAACCCTAAGTTGCAATTTTTTGAAGTTTCAGCAACAACGGGTGAAGGTATGGAAGCTTGGTATAGTTGGCTAAAAGGAAATATTTAAGCCGTATTTTCTTTTGCGTTAGCAATTGAAGCACTTTAACTACGCTCAGGATAAATTTATCCTTTGTTGAAGCATAGTGTAAAAAAGATATAACAAAAAAAAATGCGACCTGAAAGGGAATCTGCCTATCCGGCAGATAGGCATTCAAAGTAACAAACTAAAATTATTTTTATGTGTTTATCAATTCCTGGGAAATTAATAGAAATTACAAACGAGTTAGACGAAGTTTTTAGAATTGGAAAAGTATCGTTTGATGGAATAATAAAAGAAGTAAGTCTCACTCTAGTTCCTGAAGCCAAGGTTGGAGATTATGTTATGGTTCATGTAGGTGCTGCAATTTCTGTAATTGATGAAGAAGAAGCTAAAAAAACTTTTGATATTTTAATGCAACTTGATGAGTTGAAAGATTTAGATATTCCTGAAGATATTAAAAATCAAAATTCCAATTAAACACATCTGTTTTCAAACCAAAAGAGAACCAAGTGGTATTTGATTTATCAAAAACACCTGTTGGAGCATCTGGATTAAAATTTCTGAATGTTAATCCTGCAAACAACTTTAAATTGGTAGCTGGATTTACTAAATACCCTAGTTGTAAATCACCAATAAAAATTGAGGCTAAATTTCCTTGCCCTATGTTATTTCCATAATCTGAAACTCTATTGTCATTGTCTTCAAAAACATCTCCTCCATAACTAAAGGTATCTGTTCCATTATTAAAGTCAAACCCTTTTGTACCAAAAATAATTTTGGCATTAGCAAACCAACGATCTTTCGTATATCTAGCAATACCAATAGTTTCTCTAAAATTTGAACCCCATAAATGTGCTAAAGGTTGGTTGTTATGTCCGTAATTTAAATTAAGCTCATCATGAGAATAAGTATAAGGTCTTACCGCATTGTATTCTGCTTGCAAATACAAGTTTTCAATATTAAATACATTGTAAAATTTTACCCCTAATTGAATTCCGTTCTTATTTCCCCACCAGCCATTACCACCTGTAATTTCAGAAACTCTAAATTCGTCTAATATGAATTGAGAATATAATGAGATATTCTTGAGTTTATATTTCAAACTTAATCCTAACAACGTATTCCCTGCCCTTGATCCTGTAGAAAATTCGGCTGCTGTATAAAATATCAATGGATTTAAGTAATTTACATCAAAGCCTCTGTTGTTTGTATCTTCCCAAATAACAGTTTCAAACAAACCTATATTCAGTTTTTTAGTAACATTCCAGCTTAAATAATGAATGGCCATAAACTTTTGCTTATAGGCTCCGTCAACTGTTAACTCTGGTCTAACATCCTGCATCCACATCCAAAGGTTTGTGTATTTTATTTTCCAAAAATTGGTGTTTATTTTAAAAAAAGGATACGGTGAAGCTACATCAGATAAAAATAAGGAACGATAACCATCACCTATAAAGTTTTTACCATTCCCAAACTGAAAATTAACTATTTTATTCGGTGAATATGATATGTATGCTTCTGCAACAGGATAATCATACGCGTCAGATTTATATTCTTTAGCAATCCCTCTTCCTGGAATAATTGCTGGATTCCCTCCTGCTGGTCTTATTGATTCAGCATATTGATTCACATAATTTGCAAACCTTCCTTGACTTTCATAAAAACTTGCTGAAAAACTAAATTTCTTTCCTAAACCTCCATTTATATGGATAGACCTTGTATTATTAAAAGTATTTATTCCATAGTTGTCTTTACCTACTTGCACATCAACACCTGGATCAACTGTAAACCAATAATCTTTTCCTTTTACAAAGGCCATGTGCTCGTTCAATAACTTTTTACCAAACCAAGTTGATGTTGGTTTTATCAATTTATTTTTTTGAGCATCCAAATCAATATACTTTGTAACTTCAGAATATATGTACGGTTTCATTGCTGTATGTGAATTACCTGCCTTATCTAAATAATAATCATACGAGTTATATTCTGCGTGCGTAAAAGGGATCTTTAATTCACTTTTATGTTCTGGAAATAGGCTTTTTTTGTTCAACGTTTTTATAGGTTTTTTTGTTAATTGAACAATTTCTTTTTTAACCTCTTTTTTTGCTATTGCTTCTTGTAAATTATTTTCCAATGGAATTGTTAGCGGAAAAATAAACTGCATTTCAATGGGATGGTTGTTAAATTTAGCAGGTGTTATTTTTGGTAACGTTTTAAAAACACGCTCAACTTCATCTTTTAATTCTTTGTATGGAGAGTTAACATAAGTAACTTGAAAATTCCCTAAATTATCAACTAAAAAAACAATATTAATTGTTCCTTCAAAATTTTCTTGTTGTATGTTTTTGGGGATTTCAAACTCTTTAATAATTATTTTTTTTACTTGTTCTTTAAAACAATTTTGTATCCTAGATATGTTTTCGGTATTACATTCCTTAAAAACAGGGTATTTTTCAACTTGGGAAAAAGCTGAGATTGATAAAAAAATAAAAAAGAAACTTAAAATTATTTTTTTCATAGCTTTAAATTACTGAATTTTGGCTACTTTATTATCTGCTAATTGATACTTTTCTTTACTTTCTATACAGGTTGCAAAGCCATTCTCATCAAACTCCAATCTATGCCCATATTCACTTATCCAACCAATTTGTTTTGAAGGGTTTCCTACAACTAAAGTATACGGTAATACTTCTTTTGTAACTACAGCACCCGCACCAACAAAGGCAAACTCACCAATATTGTTTCCGCAAACAATAGTTGCATTAGCACCAATACTAGCTCCTTTTTTTACAATGGTTTTTAAATATTGACCTCTTCTAACAACTGCACTTCTTGGGTTTATTACATTTGTAAATACCATTGACGGACCTAAAAATACGTCGTCTTCACAAATAACACCAGAATATATGGATACATTATTTTGAACTTTCACATTTTTACCTAAAATAACTTCAGGAGAAATCACAACATTTTGACCAATATTACAATTCTCTCCAATTTTAGAATTTGGCATAATATGACTAAAATGCCAAATTTTAGTTCCATTACCAATCTCACACCCTTTATCAATTACAGCTGTTTTATGTGCAAAGTAATTTATAATATCCATAAGTGTTCAATTTAGTGATTTTTGATTTAACCGTACGTTAATTCTTGGTAGTAATATGTAGATACCCTTTTTCTTCTAAATTTCTGTTGGATGCCAAGTTGTTTTCACTTCTTGTGTTTTTTCAATAAAATAAGGTGATTCACATAGTTCATTTTCCCAATCACTTTTTTTATAAAAAATTGTTCTCTTTACATTGTTACTAGCTAGTTCACTAATTTCTTTTAGTGTATTCTCATCTTTACCACAATATACAATGGCATTAACATCCATATGTGAAGCCATATGACTTATTAATTCAGTTTTGTTCCCTGTTAGAATATTAACAACGCCTCCAGGAACATCTGATGAATTTAATACTTCAGCAAAAGAAATAGACGTTAAAGGTTTGCTTTCTGAAGCCAAAACAACAACTGTATTCCCTCCAACTATTGCAGGCGCAATTACAGACACTAATCCCAATAAACTTTGCTCTTCAGGAGCTATTATTGAAACTACCCCAACAGGTTCAAGGTTTGAAAAGTTAAAATGAGAACTTGACACTGGATTTACAGCACTAAATAATTGCTGATACTTATCGCTCCATCCTGCGTAATAAACCAACCTATCAATAGCTGTTTCAACTTCTTTTTGTGCTACTTTTCTTGCTTCACCTTGTGCAATTAACTCTAAAATAAACTGTTCTTTTCTACCTTCAAGTATTTCAGCAATACGATATAGTATTTGTCCTTTATTTAAGGCGGTAGCATTTGCCCAAGAATTTTGAGCTTTACGTGCAATAACAACTGCATTCCTAAAATCTTTACGAGAAGCTAAGCACATATTTGCAATTAAATTTCCACTACTATTATTAATTGTGTAATATCTACCTGATTCTGTACGAGGAAATTTACCTCCTATATATAATTTATATGTTTTATTGATATCTAATCTGCTCATATTCTGTAATTAAAATAATTTAATTTGTCTTTTACTCAAACTTCACGTATGGTTTCAATCCATGCAACCCACCTTCTCTTCCAAATCCGCTTTCTTTATATCCTCCGAAAGGAGAAGTTGCGTCAAATTTATTAAATGTATTTCCCCAAACTACACCTGCATTTAATTTTTGAGTTAGATGAAATATTTTTGATCCTTTTTCAGTCCAAACTCCTGCAGATAATCCATAAGGAGTATTATTTGCTTTCTCAATAACTTCATCAATGGTTCTAAATGTTTGAACGGCTAAAACAGGCCCAAAAATTTCTTCTTGAACAATACGATGCGATTGAGAAACATTTAAAAATAATGTTGGTGCACACCAATTTCCTTGTGTTGGAAATTTACATTCTGGTTGGTATATTTCCCCTCCTTCATTGATACCTATTTTAATATAATTCTCAATAGTTTGCAATTGTTTTTTAGAATTTATAGCACCTATATCAGTATTTTTATCCAATGGGTCTCCCACAATTAGCGTTTCCATTCTTCTTTTAAGTTTCTCAATCACCAAATCAGCAACTGATTCTTGTACAAACAATCGTGAACCCGCACAACACACATGACCTTGGTTAAAAAATATAGCATTCACAATTCCTTCAACTGCTTGATCAATTGCAGCATCTTCAAAAATAATATTCGCTCCTTTACCTCCAAGTTCTAAGGTTAGTTTTTTATTTGTTCCTGCTGTTGCCTTTTGAATGTATTTTCCAACTCCTGTTGAACCCGTAAATGCTATTTTATTAACATCTGGATTGTTTACAATACTAGCACCAGTTTCTCCCGCACCAGTAACAATATTAACAACTCCTTTTGGAATACCACTTTCATGAATAATTTCTGCCAATTTAAGTGCTGTTAATGATGTTGTTTCTGCTGGTTTTAAAACTACGGTGTTGCCTGTTGCTAAGGCTGGAGCTAATTTCCAAGCTGCCATTAACAATGGAAAATTCCAAGGAATAATTTGTCCAACAACTCCTAAAGGTTTTGGATTTCTGTTAGGAAATGCATATTCTAATTTATCTGCCCATCCTGCGTAATAAAAAAAGTGATTTGCCGCTAATGGAATATCAATATCTCTTGATTCTCTTATTGGTTTTCCTCCATCTAAACTTTCAATTACAGCAAATTCCCGTGCTCTTTCCTGAATTAATCGGGCAATTCTAAAAATATATTTACCTCTTTCTTTTCCGGTTAGAGCTGCCCAACCTTTGAATGCTTTTCTTGCTGCTTTTACGGCCTTGTCTACATCTTCAGAAGATGCTTCTGCAATAGTTGCTATTTTTTTTCCGTTAGAAGGATTTATCGTATCAAAATAATTATTTTTAACGGGTTTTGTAAATTCTCCATCAATATATAATTCGTACTGTTTTTTAATTTGAATATGATCTGTACTTTCGGGAGCTTCATCATACGTCCAAGAAGCTTTAAATATATTATTGTTGTTGTTTTTAGCCATAATTAATCTTTTGAAAAGTAATTGATAGATTGATATACTCCTGTTTCTGCTTTTACTAACTGCATTAGAACATCATTTGCCAAACTGCTTGCTCCAAATCGAAAATAATTGTTATTCATCCATTTTTCTCCTAAAACTTCATTCAACATTACCAAATATTGCAATGCAATTTTTGAAGTAGAAATTCCACCTGCAGGCTTCATCCCAATCATTTTTCCTGTTTTTAAGTAAAAATCTTTGATGGCATCTAACATAACGTAGGTTACTGGCATTGTAGCTGCTGGTTGAATTTTTCCTGTTGAAGTTTTTATAAAATCTGCACCTGCATACATAGCAATTTCACTTGCTTTTCTCACATTTTCTAAGGTGTCTAACTCTCCTGTTTCTAGAATTACTTTTAAATGAGCTTTTCCACATACTTCTTTAACTGCCGCAATTTCGTCAAATACAAATTGGTAATTTCCTGAAAGAAATTCTCCTCTTGAAATTACCATATCTATTTCATCAGCTCCTTGATCTACTGCAAATTTCGTGTCACTTAATTTCACATCTAAGGCCGACTGTCCACTAGGGAAAGCAGTAGCTACAGATGCTACTTGAATATTACTTCCTTGTAATGCTTTTTTGGCAACACCTACATAAGAAGGGTAAACACAAATTGCTGCTACTGTGGGAATATTCTTTAATGAATCATGTGGATGCATTGCCTTATAGCAAAGTTGTTGCACCTTTCCTTTGGTATCTTTACCTTCAAGAGTTGTTAAATCAATCATACTTAACGCAAGCTTTAAACCTTCTGTTTTTGAAGATTTTTTAATACTTCGAGTACAAAAACGTTTAACACGCTCATTAACACCTGTATTGTCATAAACAGGTAAATTATTTAAATTTGGAAACATTTATTTTATTTAATTTTCAAAATTACGAATTATTTTATTGTAACTATATAACAAAATAGCTACTATAAAATGTAATTTCATGTGTTTTTTATGTTTGCAAATTTATACTAATTAAGTTAAATAGTAAATATTATTCGACTCTAAAAACAATTGGAAGCCCATATCTAACACCTACAGCTCTACCTCTTTGTTTCCCTGGTTCCATTTTTGGTAATAACTTAATTACTCTTATGGCTTCTTCTTTTAATTTTTTATGAGGAGCTCTTGCCTGTATGTTGGCAATATTTCCATTTTTATCAATTTGAAACATTACAAAAATTCTTTGAATACTTCCTGATGATAATCCTAAATCTGATGCCAATTCTGAATTGAAATTTTCGGAAACAAATTTAGACATTTGTGAAGAGAAACAGGCTCTTAATTCTGCATTATTACCTTTACACCCTGGAAATATAGGTACATTTTCTATAATCATAAATGGCACATCTTCAACAATAGTTTCTTCTTCTTCAACCGATTTAATTTGCTTATTTGGATCAACTATAACTGCTTCAGATTCATCTGTTTCAGTAGACTCGATAATTGTTTCTTCGACATCAATTTTATCTTCAACTTTTAATATTTTATCGGGTATAACTGTTTTAGCAACTGGTTTAACTTTGACTTCAATTTTTTTAATATCAATTGTTTCTTCTGTATCGTCAATTTCAACAATATCACCTGTTAATCCTTTAATTGATTTTGGGTAGGTTTTCATATTAATAAATTCATAAACAATGAAAAGTGACAATACTAAACCTAATTGAACTAAAATTTTACTATAATTTTCTAAGGTTGCGTCTGGATATTTTTTTATTTCCATGATTACCTTGCTTTTGGTTCAACAAGAAATACTTCTAAAAAGAACTGTTATAACAGTATAATTTATAATGCAAGAAATTGAAAAATAACAAGAGTATTGTATCAATACCTTGCAAGATGTTTATCGTATTAAATTTACGAAATTTTTGAACAAAATGCAATAAACAGGCCAAAAAAAAGACTCATTTAAACGAATGAGTCTTTTTAAATAACTTATAAAATTTTATTGCTATTCTACTTTAAATGCAATTGGCAAGCTGTACTTTACACCAACAGGAATTTTACGCTGCATTCCTGGTTCCATTTTAGGTAGTAACTTTACAATTCTAATAGCCTCTTCCTTTAGCTTTTTATGAGGTGCTCGAGCCTGTATATTTGTAATATTTCCACTTTTATCAATTTTAAATAGTACAAAAATACGTTTTACTCCAGATGTTAAACCAAGTTCAGATGCTAACCCTGAATTAAAATTTTTATATATATGTTTTGTGATATTTTCTTGTAAACAAGCCCTTAACTGATTCTTATCTCCTTCACAACCTGGATAAACAGGAACGTCTTCAATAATTGCAAAAGGCACATCTTCAAGAACCTCATCAGTATCACCTGAATCAACATCAATAAACCTTAAGTCATCAATAGGTTCGCTTGGATCAATATCTTTAAGTGTTGTTTCTTTAAAATCGGAGTCATCATCCTTCTTTTGAATATCAATTAAAATTACTTTTTTAGGAAGTGGTTGTTTAATTTTGGGTTCAATCTCATATATAATATTTGACTCTAGATTAAAAGCATCTTCTCGACCAGTATCACTTAAAATAGCTATTTCTTTTTCAAAAGTTTTGTTTTGTATTAATACATATACGACAAGTAACGATAAAACAAGTCCTAATTGCACAAATAATTTACTGTAATTTTCTAAATTTGCATTTGGGTGTTTTTTTGTATTCATAATTTTATCCGTTTTATTTCATCCTTTTTAAGAGCATGTTATTTAAAATTAATTGTTTTGAGTGGTATTAAGATTTTTAGTTTTTAACAACTCTTATCAAGGACAAATGTTAAAATTATGTTAATGCAATAAACAGGCCAAAAAAAAAGCTCAACCAAATGGTTGAGCTTTTTAATTATAATTTTCTAATATTTATTCTACTTTAAATGCAATTGGTAAACTATATTTTACACCTACAGGTCTTCCTCGTTGTTTTCCAGGAATCATTTTAGGTAATAATTTTATAACTCTAATTGCTTCAGCCTGTAACCTTTTATGAGGTGCACGAGCCATTACATTTGTAATATTCCCATTTTTATCAATTTTAAACATTACAAAAATACGTTTAATCCCTGGCGACAACCCTAAATCTGATGCTAAATCGGAATTAAACTTCCTATTTACATGTTTTGTTATCTTTTCTTGTAAGCAAGCTCTTAATTTCGCTTTATTTCCTTTACAACCTGGGTAAATAGGAACATCTTCAATAATTGCAAAAGGAACATCTTCCATTACATCCTCATCTTCTTCAACATCAACTATTTCTTCAACCTCAACGGCATCATCTTCATCAGTTTCAGTAGATTCTATAACAGTTTCTTCAACTTCTTTTTCATCCTCTACAATTTCAATCTTATCAGGAGTTGGTGGTGGCGGTGCTTTTTGTTCTGGTGGTGGTGGTGGAGCAATTTCAATTGTTTGCTCATCATCATCAGCGTTTAAAACAACTGGACCAAGATCACCAATTACTCTATCGTACGTCTTTTTTTCAATGGCTAAATACACCACTAATAATGCTAAAACTAAACCTAATTGCATAAACAACTTACTGTAGTTTTCTAGATTTGCTTTTGGATTTTTTTTAACTTCCATTTATCAAATAATTTAAATAGTGTGCTAATTTAATAATTTTAATATATTATACAAGTATATTTTTTATTTCATTCTATTTTCTTTCAAAAAATAGGCTAAAAAATATAAAAGCTAGACTAATACCCGCTAAATTGGCTAAAACATCTAATAAATCTGCCTGCCTATAACTGGTTAAAACTCCTTGTAAAACTTCAATAATTATGCCATAAATAAAAACAAGAAATAGAATAAAGAAACCATATTTTAATCTATTGATTTTAAATCTATAAACTAACAACCAATTTAATGTTAGCAAACAATAAGCAGTTATATGCACAAGTTTATCTGAAATTTGTACTTGTGTTACTTCTAACTTAGGTGGTGTAATTAGACTACC
>Ga0256840_1004594_pt1 | contig 10268 bp, 12 predicted proteins | sample 355202metaG_FD_185969 | JGI IMG/M metagenome (GOLD analysis project Ga0256840, IMG submission 185969) | Hydrothermal vent microbial communities from Mid Atlantic Ridge, Atlantic Ocean - 355-202 | ecosystem: Environmental > Aquatic > Marine > Hydrothermal vents | place: Atlantic Ocean: Mid...
TACATAGTCCAGTCTCACAACTTTGTTGTTGGTTCTTCACCGCGATGATGTTACGTATAAGAAGTGCCAAAAACCCAAGAGCGATGATGAGTTGCATGGCACCTGCTAGGTACTGTTCTTGTAAAAGGCTTTGTATAGCAAGAACGAACATAACGATGGTAACGATAAGGCACATAATAATTCCTAATTTTTATGGGATTATACTATACTTCACACATATTTTATTTGGAGTCATTTATGTCAGCAATCATCGAACACTTTCAAACCATCACTCAGATACCGCACTGCTCTAAAGAAGCAGATAAACTACTTGACTTTTTAGTAGGGTTTGCCAAAAGTAGAGGCTACACAGTAGAAGTAGATGAAGTGAAAAATATCTACATACACAAAGGTACACCTACCTTATGTTTGCAAGCACACTATGACATGGTCTGTATGGGTAAAGCTCCTTTGTTGGAGACCTATATAGAAGAGGGCATCATGCGAGCTAAAGACAGCTCACTAGGAGCAGACAATGGCATGGCGATAGCCATGATGATGCAAAACATGGACGAAGGTTTGGACTTAGAGTTTCTACTCACAGCAGATGAAGAGATAGGACTCATAGGGGCAAATGAAGTAGCTTTTGACTTGAAAGCCAAGTATATGCTCAACCTAGACAGCGAAGATGAAGCAGAAGTCTACATAGGCTGTGCAGGTGGAGCAGACTTAGTAGCCTTTAGAGAGGACACTTTTGTTGAAGGTAAAGGCACTTGCTATGAAGTAACTGTCAAAGGGTTAACGGGTGGACACTCAGGAGTAGACATAGATAAAGGCATACCTTCTGCTATAAAGGTACTGGGTAAGTACTTGGTAGAACATGACGTGACGCAATTAGCAAGCATTTATGCAGGAGAACGTCGTAACTCCATCCCTGCAAATGCAGTAGCTATAGTGCGAAGTGAAAAGGTACTTGAAGATGACGGTGATGTGAAAGTAAGAGTTTTAAAAGAGTCACCACAAGTACTCAAAGAGGGCGAAAAAGTCATCAAGTTCATCGACGTGTTTCAACATGGGGTGTTGGGTATGAACGATGAACTAGGTATTCCAAGTATCAGCATCAACCTTGCCATCATCACAGCAGATGAAAAAGGTGGGGTGCAGATGGAAGCTTCAGCTCGTGCCATGAGTGTAGAGGCTTTAAACTATCTGACGGAGTCTACAACAACACTGTTCAACTTTTATGACTTTAGTGTAGAAGTCCAAGACAAGTACCCCGCATGGAAACCAGACATTTCAGAGTTTACTAACCTTGTGAGTGAAGAGATGAAGTCTGTGTTTGGACGTACTAAAATGATGGCTATACATGCAGGACTTGAGTGTGGTGTCATAGCAGAAAAATACCCTGCTATGAAGTTTGCTTCTATAGGACCTACCATACGTTACCCACACTCTACACGTGAAGAGGTAGACATAGCGTCTGTTGAAAGAACCTATGAAGTACTACTTGGGATTATAAATCGTATTTGATGATATATATCAATTTCTTTAGTCTTAAGTAGGAGTAAAATAAGGGTATAACTATACAAGGACAAATATGAAGACAATATTCCAAGATTTAGACTACCTCAAAAAAGAGATAAAAGATAAAAAGTCAACAAAGATACTCGAAGAGTTAGAACAAAACATACATTTACTTAAAACAAAAAGTGGACTTTCTCAGCTCATGGGTAAAAAGAAACTGGCTAAGATTACGAAAAATGTTGAGTATGAAAATGAACTAAAAGAGCTTCAAGTTGAACTCATAAAACTACAAAACTGGGTCTACGAAAATAAAAAACGTGTGATGATTATCTTTGAAGGGCGTGATGCAGCAGGTAAAGGTGGGTCTATCAAACGGTTTACACAGTACTTGAACCCTAGAAAATTTAGGGTTGTTGCACTGCAAAAACCTACAGAAGTTGAGACGGGGCAGTTTTATTTTCAGCGTTATTTTCAACATCTTCCAAATCCCGGTGAGATTACTTTCTTTGACCGTTCTTGGTACAACAGAGCCATAGTGGAACCTGTATTTGACTTTTGTACGCCAGAGCAGTATGAAAAGTTTATGAAAGAAGTCCCTGAGATAGAACATGCCATTATGGATGATGGGATTATACTTATCAAACTTTGGTACTCCATCACCAAAGACAATCAGAAAAAAAGATTTAAAGAGCGTATGAGTAACCCTTTGAAGCATTGGAAGTTAAGTCCTGTAGACCAAAAAGCACAAGAGATGTGGGACAAGGTCACACACTTCAAAGAGGAGATGTTTTCACGTTCGCACACGAGTTATGCCCCGTGGATTATAGTCAACAGTAATGACAAGAAAAAAGCTAGGTTAGAGTCCATACGTTATGTACTCTCTCGTATGGACTATGAGGGTAAAAAAGATGCAAAAATAAACTTACGACATGACCCAGAGGTAGTAGAACGTTATCATAGACGTTCACATGATGAGCATTGAACCTTTTAAACCTTAAAAGTCTGAGTGGTCTTACAGTGGGCTTCCATAAAACAGCCTCCACAGTCAGGCTTAACTGCCTTACATTTGTAACGACCAAATAAGACCATAGCCTGATGTAGTAAATGCAACTCAGTTTTAAACTTTTTAGTGAGTTCTTCCTCACACTTTATAGCAGTCTTGGCATCAGATAGTCCTAGACGATGGGCTACTCTGTAAACATGTGTGTCGACAGCCATGAGGTTTGCACCTGCGTATTCTATCATGACGACGTTGGCTGTTTTTTGTCCGACACCTGCAAGTTTGACGAGTTCGTCACGTTCTAGAGGTATTTCGCCTTCATAGTTCTCTATGACAGACTGAGCCATCTTTATGAGGTTTTTAGCCTTGTTGTTAAAAAAAGAACAGGTATTGAGGTAGGACTTCACTTCATCTAAGTCAGCGTTGGCAAGACTTATGGGGTCTGGGTATTTTTCAAATAGAGCAGGACTTATAATGTTTACTCGTTTATCCGTACACTGAGCAGAGAGCATCACGGCAATGAGAAGCTCATAAAGGTTTGTGTAGTTGAGTTCAGTCAGTGAGTCGGGGTATTGTTCTAAAAAGATTTGTTTTATCTCTTCTATCTCTTTTTTGGTTGCTTTTTTAATTTTTGGTGTTTTTTTTGCTTTTTCCATACTTTTAAACCTTGCTCTTAATGTAATAAGAATAAAATAATATCACATTAATGAATGATTTACCCAAGAGGGATATACTTCTTGATAAATTATTATACTTTTAAGGAATATAAAATATGTTAAAATTTGCGAAAACTTCACTACTGGCACTCTCAATCATCACCTCCTCGGCATTGGCATCGGACATCTTGGTAACTGTAAATGGTAAAAACATTACTAAGCAAGATGCTCAGGCTTTTGTAAAAGCACAGGCACCTCAGGCAAACTTTTCTGAACTTAAGCCCGAAGAACAAAAAATGATTACAGATAGATTGGTAGAGAAAGAACTTTTCACGGAACTTGCTGCAAAACAGGGCATAGATAAAAAACCAGAGTTTCAAAGAAATATGGAAAAAATAAAAGAAGAACTTCTTGTCAATATGTGGATGAAAGAGCAGTTAGACAACGCAGTTGTAAGTGACTCTGAAGCCAAAGAATTTTATGAAAAAAATGCTGCACAGTTTATGGGGAAAGCTACGATGCATGCGAGACACATTTTAGTAGATACAGAAAAAGATGCTAAAGAGATTATTGATACATTGAGGTCACTTAAAGGTGAGGCTCTTAAAAATAAATTTATAGAAACTGCCAAAACAAAATCTACGGGACCTTCTGGACCAAAAGGTGGAGACTTAGGGACATTTACAAAAGGTCAAATGGTACCAGAGTTTTCAAAAGCTGCATGGGCACTTGAAAATGGAAACATTACAACAGCACCTGTAAAAACACAGTTTGGTTACCATGTTATTTATTTGGAAACAAAAGAAGATGCAAAACCTATCGCATATGAGACAGTAAAAGACAAAATCGTAGCATCATTAAAGCAAAAACAGTTTGCATCGAAAATAGCTGAAGTAGCCAAAGAGCTGAAAAGTAAAGCGAAAATAGTTTCTGCAACTGAGACAGCTACACAAACAGAAAAATAATTTTAAATATTATAGGAAAATACTATGAATAAATGGCTACTTTGCATAGGTGTTTCACTTGGTTTGTTATCAAGTAGTGCATCTGCAGATGCATTGAAAAATTCTTTAACAAACATCATGAAAACGGATGACTCAGTACCTATGGTTGACTTGAGTAATATTAACCTAAATGCCAAGCCAAAACCTATAAGAGTGGTTAAAAATAGATCCCCAAAAACAGTTGTTGGTACAGTAAATACCCATAAAATCATCAAAAAAGATGCGGATGCTTATTTGACACAACGAACTAATGGTAAGGTGACAAACTATGATGCTATGCCAAATAAGCAAAAGAAAATGCTTCTTCAAGAGCTAGGTCTACCTTACTTGGCATATGATATGGCGATGAAAGAGTTGACGGATCTTGAAAAAGAAAGTGTACTTAATAGAGCTTGGATGCAAAAAGAAGCACGAAGTATAGATATCAAAGAAATTGATGTAAAAAGAGTATATAATCAAATGAAAATGCAAGCCATAGATGCAAACAGTACAAAGCCTATCCCTCCATTTGAAGCGATAAAAGAGAGACTTCGCATACAGATGATTGAAAAACAGATGATGACTAAACTTATGGAAGATGTAAAGATAGAAGTTGTAGATTAAGAGCTTAATCTCTCTTTCTATATCAAGTAGGTAAAATACACCTCATAATTATAAAAGGAAATCAAGAATGACAAAATTTTTAACACTCTTAGGATTAACGGTTGCATTGACTACTACTGCAGTTGTAGCAAAAACAGCAGGGACAGTAAATGGTATGATTATTACTGTTAAAGAAGCCAATAAAGCACTTGAAGTATTGACCAAAGGTAAAGATACTTGGGAGACTATCCCTGCTGAGGGTAAAAAACAACTTATTCAGATGATGGCACCCCCAAAATTAGTTTCAGCTGAGGCTAAAAAAGTCTTAACAGCGAAAGAAAAAGAATCAATACTTGCAGGTTTTTGGATGCAGAAAAAAATGTCTGAGACTAAAGTTTCAGATAAAGAAGCAAAAGCGATATATGAGAAGATAAAAGCTGCTGCTAAAAAAGAAAAATCAAAACAACCAATCCCATCATTTGAAGAAACAAAAAACAACATCAAAATGCAATTGGCACAAGAAAAAGTAGTCGCTAAGCTTATGAAAAATGCAAAGATAAAAGTAAAATAATGTCCACAAAAGTTTTAGATGTCCTTGATGCAGGTGTAGTAACAGGTGATGACCTTCAAAAGTTGTTTAAAGTAGCAAAAGATGAAGGTTTTGCCTTACCTGCGGTAAACGTAGTAAGTACCTCTTCAGTCAATGCCGTACTTGAAGCGGCTAAAAATGTAAACTCTCCTGTTATCGTTCAGTTTTCTAACGGTGGTGCAGCATACTATGCAGGTAAAGGTTTACCTTCAGATGAAGCAGCTGTCTTGGGTGCTGTTTCTGGAGCTAAACATGTTCATACTGTAGCAAAGGCATATGGTGTACCAGTAGTTCTTCATACAGACCATGCAGCAAGGAAATTACTGCCGTGGATAGATGCACTTTTAGATGCAAGTGAAGCTCATTTCAAAGTACATGGCATGCCTCTTTTCTCTTCACATATGATAGACCTTTCTGAAGAGCCTATAGAAGAAAACATTGCAACATGTAAATCTTACCTTGAGCGTATGTCCAAGATGGGCATGACACTAGAGATAGAGCTAGGGGTTACAGGTGGTGAAGAAGATGGTGTGGACAACACAAATATCGACAACTCACTACTCTACACACAACCTGAAGAAGTAGCCTATGCCTATGAAGAGTTGATGAAAATTTCACCTAACTTTACTATAGCAGCGTCATTTGGTAATGTGCATGGGGTCTATAAACCTGGAAATGTCTCTTTAACACCCAAAATCTTAGATAACTCACAAAAGTTCATTCAAGACAAATACAATACAGATGCTAAACCAGTAGACTTTGTGTTTCATGGTGGTTCAGGTTCTGAACTAGAAGATATCCGAGAAGCGATTTCGTATGGTGCGATAAAAATGAACATCGACACAGATACGCAATGGGCATTTTGGGATGGTGTACGTCAATACGTTGATGATAAAAAAGACTACCTCCAAGGTCAAATAGGTAACCCTGATGGGAAAGATAAGCCAAATAAATCTTACTATGACCCACGTAAGTGGATACGTGCAGCTGAGCTTTCTATGGTTGAGAGACTGGAACGTGCGTTTAGTGACTTGAATTGTGTTGGTAGAAACTAGTTTCTACCTTTTAGTTAATTTCCTTTTTTCTTCATTGTGGTGTTGTTTCTCTCTTCATTTTTTTAGAAAAAACGAAGCAAAAAAGCGTCATCCCTCTCAAATCGCTTTGCTTTCAAGGGTGTTCGGGATGACAAGGCACACTATCGTGTGATTAATGGGAGGTGTCCTTGTGAAATTGAATTCTCCTATTGATACTATTACTTTTTATGGTCACTTCTTTTATTTAAAGCGTGATGACCTCTTGCATCCAGACTTCTCAGGAAACAAAGCCCGTAAGTTTTACTACTTTTTAGAAAATGATTTTCCCGATATTTCTAAGATAGTCTCTTATGGTTCTGCTCAGTCTAATGCTATGTATTCACTTTCTGTACTCGCAAAGATGAGAGGATGGGAGTTTGAATACTACGTTGAGCATATTGCTGACTATTTAAAAGATAACCCTCATGGTAATTATAAGGCTGCATTAGATAATGGTATGAAGATAAGTGAGCAACTAGCAGTGAACAGTGAGCAGTTTGGAGATGATGTACTTTTTATCGAAGAGGGTGGGCGACAAAAAGAAGCCAATTTTGGTATCAAGATTTTGGCTCAAGAAATTACTGATTGGCAGCTAAATCGAAATATTAAAGAGTTAAATGTATTTTTACCTTCTGGTACGGGAACTACAGCACTTTTTCTAAACAAAGAGTTGCTCACTGCTCACTGCTCACTGCTCACTCATGTGTATACTTGTGCATGTGTCGGTGATGATACGTACTTAAAAAAACAATTTTTCGAGTTAGAAAAAGAAGAAAAATACCATCCAACTATCTTGTCGTTAGATAAAAAACACCATTTTGGGAAACTTTATAGGGAAAATTACAAAATTTGGCTAAAATTACAACAACAAACGGGAGTGGTTTTTGACCTACTCTATGACCCTTTAGGATGGCGAACATTGTTGGCACATCCTGAGGTTTTTAAAAAGCCTACGCTTTACATACACCAAGGTGGTGTGTTAGGTAATGAGAGTATGCTCCCAAGATACGAAAGAAAATATAAGGATATTTTATGAAAATATTTTACAGCAACGATGACACCTTTGAAGCAAACTTCAATGAGCTTTTAGCACGTGGCAAGATGGACATAGAAGGTGTGACAAGCATTGTATCTGGTCTACTGAAAGAGATACAAACAGAGGGTAATACTGCACTCAAGGCACAGATAGCAAAGTTTGACAGATGGGAACCAAAAGAAGATGCTGAACTTCTCGTAAGTACCGATGATATGGCTAAGGCGTATGAAAACATAGACCCAGAGCTACGTGATGCCTTGCACCTTGCCTATGACCGTATAGAGTCTTACCACCAAAAACTTATGCCTAAAACATGGATGGATACAGAGGCTAATGGTACGATACTTGGGCAAAAGGTCACAGCAGTAGACAGGGCAGGACTTTACATCCCTGGTGGAAAAGCAGCATACCCTAGCTCACTTCTTATGAATGTCATACCAGCTCAAGTTGCAGGCGTAGAAGAGATAGTCATCTGTACTCCAGCACCTGACAATGAACTCAACGAACTACTACTTGCAGCTTGTCACCTGTGTAAAGTTACACAAGTATTTCGTGTAGGTGGAGCATCTGCCATAGGTGCGATGGCATATGGTACAGAGACTATCCCTAAAGTAGATGTCATCACGGGGCCAGGAAACATCTTTGTAGCCACTGCTAAAAAGTTAGTCTATGGTGAAGTAAACATAGACATGATAGCCGGACCTTCTGAGATAGGTATACTCGCAGATGAGACGGCAAGAGAAGACTACATCGCCATTGACCTACTAAGCCAAGCAGAACACGACGAGATGGCAAGCTCTATACTCATCACTACTGATGCAGACTTGGCAAACAGAGTGAGTGATAAGGTAGAAGCGTTCCTTTCTACGCTTAGCCGTGAAGAGATAGCTAGAAAGTCTATAGAAGAACGTGGAGCTATCATCGTGACATCTAGTATGGAAGAGGCGATTGATCTCATGAACGACATAGCCCCTGAACACTTAGAGGTCATCACTAAAGACCCTATGGGTTTACTTGATAGCATCAAACATGCTGGAGCCATCTTTTTAGGAGAAAACACACCTGAGCCTATAGGTGATTACGTAGCAGGTCCTAACCACACGTTACCTACAGGTGGAACGGCTAAGTTTTACTCACCACTAAGTGTAGATAACTTTTTGAAGAAATCGTCTATTATCTCGATGTCTAAAAAGGGCATGGAAGAGATAGGGGAGCAGTGTGCGTTGATAGCAAATACAGAGGGGTTGACTGCGCATGAGGAGAGTGTTCGGATTAGGTTGAGAAATTAGATTTGAATTTTTTAATAGAGTTAATTTTAGCTATATTTCAGGGAATATTTAAATATCATATTGGAGATAAAACCTATTATAAAATAAAAATGGTACTCACCTTTATGGTAAGAATAATCGGAGTACTGTTTTTAGTATATATGATTGCACTTTATTTATTATTTTCTGGGTATGAAGGGACTTGGTTTCTTTATTCATTAGCTTATCTACATAATATGTTTTTGGAAAATTAAGATTATTTTTTCATTTTTTTTCTACTCACCACGTTGCACGTGCTAACCCATACTCAACTTTGACTCCATATTCACTATCTTCTGATGATTCAAATATCTGTATGTGTCCCCACGCAAAGCATGGGAACAAGAATAGTTTTTTGGCTCGTTACCACGTTGTACGTGGTAACGAATACTTCAATTTAAACTCTAAAAGAAATACAAATCCATCGTTAGATGGTATGCTTTTGTAGGGTGTTGTCCCCTGACAACACCAATAGTTGGAACAATAATTAAAATCTAAGTTCATTTGACAATTTATATTTGTGGTGTTGTAAGGGTACAACACCCTACGGCACTATAAAATCAGACAGAACTATCTCCATAAAAGATAACTTATAATAAAAAAATAAATGAATGTTTATAAAAAATGGCGCGGTGGACGAGACTCGAACTCGCGACCCCCTGCGTGACAGGCAGGTATTCTAACCAACTGAACTACCACCGCACCTATAATGAAAATGTAAAATTCTCATATTATAACGTAAGTCAACTTTTTACTGACGAAACCAGTTTCGTGAGCCGTCTGCTGAAGACTGTCATTATGGTGGTCGCTATAAGACTCGAACTTATGACATCTACCTTGTAAGGGTAGCGCTCTACCAACTGAGCTAAGCGACCGTATGTAACTGTAAACTATCGTAAATAACTTTGGCGACCCCTAAAGGATTTGAACCTCTGTTTTTACGTTGAAAACGTAATATCCTTGGCCACTAGATGAAAGGGTCAATAAGATACCAAATAAACAGTTATTTGTAATGGTGGTCGCTATAAGACTCGAACTTATGACATCTACCTTGTAAGGGTAGCGCTCTACCAACTGAGCTAAGCGACCAAAAACAGCATTTACTAACGAAATAAGTTTCGTGAGCCCGTCTGCTGAAGACGTTTTTAATAGTTGTTTATAGTGGTGACCCTTCATGGATTCGAACCATGGGCCCATTCCTTAAAAGGGAATTGCTCTACCAACTGAGCTAAAAGGTCACTAAAATGAAACTTTGTTTCATGAGCCGACTGCTGAAGTCTGCTTAAATAATGGCGCGGTGGACGAGACTCGAACTCGCGACCCCCTGCGTGACAGGCAGGTATTCTAACCAACTGAACTACCACCGCACATAACACTATAAATTGTAAATCGTGGTGACCCTTCATGGATTCGAACCATGGGCCCATTCCTTAAAAGGGAATTGCTCTACCAACTGAGCTAAAAGGTCACATTTTACGTCCTTATTACTTGAATAAGTGGACGGAATTATAGCCCATA
>Ga0256840_1004595_pt1 | contig 10268 bp, 12 predicted proteins | sample 355202metaG_FD_185969 | JGI IMG/M metagenome (GOLD analysis project Ga0256840, IMG submission 185969) | Hydrothermal vent microbial communities from Mid Atlantic Ridge, Atlantic Ocean - 355-202 | ecosystem: Environmental > Aquatic > Marine > Hydrothermal vents | place: Atlantic Ocean: Mid...
CTGTAGGGCATTAGTATTACCCGAAGCATTGATGATGTCATCGAGGTAGAGGTTTTGCCCTACGACAAATATCTGCTTGACCAGTGAAGTGTTGTGTCCTATGACGATGAGGATTTTTTTATCTTTGATAATGCCTTGTATATCTGCTAAGGCTTTGTCTATCTCAGCCACGATACTATGTGCTTTTTTTTCTTTTTGGAGCAAACCTCCCAAGTCTAAAATAGCTTTTGTAATGTGTGGCAGTCTGTCAATGAGAATGATTTTGGTTTTGATGCCTAGTTTACCCAGTTTTTGTGCCAGCTTGGCATTGTTAGGTTGCATGATGACGATACTGGGTTTAAGAGAGAGTGTCTTTTCTAAATTTGGAGAAAAGTACCCACCTACCTTGGGTACAGACTGAGAAGCTTTAGGGTAGGTACAATACTGTGTATTACCCACCACTTCACTACCAGCACCTAGAGCATAGACGATTTCGTTGATAGCAGGAGAGAGCGTGACGATGCGTTCTTGTGCGTAGGTAAAAAGAGTAAGTAATAGTAGTAATATTATTTTCATGTTATACCCCTGTAGCGTGTTGTACCCTTACAACACTGAAAATATGACCAAAATTTAGCCTAATATAATAGTAACTTTGAGAAGGTGTCGTCATGAGACAACACTCTACATGTGAGCAGCTTAAAACTTTGCTCTAATCCCAGCATAAAATGCTCTAGGACTCGTAGCATAGCCATACACGTTCTGGTATTCCTCATCTGTAAGGTTCACTATCTTAGCATACACTTCTAACTCTTGGGTGACAGTATAGTTTGCAGTAAAGTTCAGTACAGTGTATTTACCAGTTTCCACATCACTTTTAGAAAAATCAGGGTTAAATTTAACGTCTGTTCTGCTTCCTACATACTGAGCATCTAGTCCTAAGTGAAGGTCAGTGATACCGTAGTAGTCCACAGCTAGTTTTACAGTGTCTGTAGCACGTCTTTTTAGGTCATTTCCCTCTTGGTCTTGGGCTTTTAAAAGTCGTGTGTAATTAACAGAGAGTAAAAAATCTGAAAACAGTTCTTTTTGGTATGAGGCTTCTAACCCAGATATCTTAGAAGTACCTGCTATGTTCGCATACTTAAATGTAGCAGAATCAAAGTCTATCATATCGTCTATTTTTGTATTAAAATAGCTTATTTTTAAATCTTTATACGCCAATGTTACATCAAAAGATGTTGTAGTCTCTGGGCTCAGTGTATCTAGTCCATAAGGGGAGTAGAGTTGGTAGAGTGATGGTACGTTATAGGCTGTTCCATAGTTGAGTGATGTGCTAAATCCTTCTATGGCTTCATGGGTATGTTTAAGTCCTATTTTAAATGTGGTTTTATCTTCAAAGTTGCTATAGGTATCATAACGTACAGACTCTGTGAGTATGGTTTCTCCACCGAGAAAGCCTTTAAAGGTGTTGCTGTTGGTGATGAAAAAACCTTTGTTTTCAAAGTCTTTTTGTATGCTGTCTGCTTGTTTGAACTTTTTATACTCAGCACCCACTACTAAAAAGTCCGTACTTGCATAAGGTATTGTGGAGTTTAGACCAAACTCTTCTACTTTTCCTTTATAAGGCGTAGTTTTCACTACACCTGTAAAGTCAGGAGCAGTATAGGTTCTGTCAAAGGTAGAACGTTTTGCATAGACATTAAGTTCATTAAAGCTGTCTACATGGTTGAAGTTTATAGACGAAAAAGTGTCATTTGTTGTGTGTGTTGCTATGCCATCTGGGTTTCCAAAAGTGTCATAGTCCCCATTAGCATCTATAATGGTATGGGAAATGTCTATTTTGTTTGTCTCATTGAGGGCATAGCCTACGTTAAACACTGTTGTAGTGTTTTTATAGCCATCATCTTCAAGGGTATCTAAATCTGCACCATCTTTTGTTTGTGCTGAAAAGCCATCACTTTTGACGACATTATGGGCCATTTTAACATAAAAGTCTTCTATGGTTTTAGAAATAGTAACTCCATATTTATTAGTATTAAAACTCCCTTTTTCTGCATGCACTGAGCCATGCGTACCTTGTTTGGCATCTTTGGTAATGATGTTTATCACTCCAGCACTCGCATCTGCTCCCCAAACACCAGACTGAGCACCTTTGATGACTTCTATTTGTAAAATGTTGTCTATCATTAGGTGTTCAAAAGGTGCACCATTTAGACTTGTGACATCGTTATAGCGTATGCCATCTATGAGTACAAGCGTTCTTTTGGAGTCCATACCTCTCACATAAACAGAGGTGCTTTGTCCTAAGCCTCCATTTTGTGTAAAGCTGATACCCACTAAGGAGTCTAGTGCTTCAGCCACTGTAGTAAACCCTCTCTCTTCTATGTCTTTAGCCGTAATGACATCGACATTGGATGTGACATCTTTAAGGTTTTGTGTAGTTTTTGTAGCAGAGACTACGGTAATGTCTTGCAGTGTCTCTTCTGCAAATAGATGTGTGCCTAAGAGTAGTGTAGCCGTTACTAGGCTGAGTGTTTTTGTTGTCATGTTTGTTCCTATGTAAATATATATAATGAAGTATGAAGCGACTAGTCGCGTGAGCTCCACGCTGAGTGGAACATAGTGTTAACAATCTCTTTAAAATAAGTTGCCTTAATGGCAAGTTTTCTAAAAGAGACAAAAGGTGGGCTTTGCCCATTGTTCGTATTAATATACAGGTGGGGCAGTTTTATGAGGCACAAGCGAATACGCAAGTTTATGGTACTGATAGTTACAGTCTAGACGGCAAAGCTTATGTAAAGTAGAATACATGGCTATGACAGCAAGGCAAAAGTACTGTTTGTTGTGTCCACGGAGGTATTTTTTCATAAGTGAATTATAACTTGGGGAACTTAGAGTGGATTAAAGTCTGTTTTGACAATATTTGACATTTTTAGTTTATAGTGTTTTTACTAAAAAAGAGTAAAGGGTTTTCTTTTGTATAAAAATAGGGAGTGTATTTTAAACACTTGACTATTTTTCTGATGAGATGACGAAAAGGATTTTATTAAAATGATAGATTACTCAAGCATATTATCTTCTGTATTATCAAATGTATTACATTTTTGGTATTTGTTACCAATTATTTTAATTGTAATGTTTTTTAAAACACCAATTGGAAAAGGTATAGCTGGTGAGTTTCTTGTTAATTTAGCAATTAATATTAGATTAGATAAAAAGAAATATCACCTTCTAAAAAATGTAACACTTCCAACAGAAGATGGAACTACCCAAATTGATCATATTATCGTTTCACAATATGGAATATTTGTTATTGAAACAAAAAATATGAAGGGTTGGATTTTTGGTGAAGAACATCAACGGACATGGACACAGAAAATATATAAACATACAAGCAAGTTTCAAAACCCATTACATCAAAACTATAAGCATACAAAGATAATTGAATCTTTATTGGAACTTAAAACAGATAGTATATTTTCAGTAGTTACCTTCGTAGGTGAAAGTACCTTTAAAACTGATATGCCTAAAAATGTTACTCATGGAGGAGAATTTATTAGTTTTATAAAATCAAAAACTATTAAGCTACTTTCTGAAAAAGAAGTTCAAAATATTGTATCTCGTATTGAAAATGGACAATTGTCAAAGACAAGAAAAACACATAAAGAGCACATTAAACATGTTCAAAAAATTGTAAAAGACAAAGAAGAGACAAATTCTTGCCCAAAATGCGGAAGTGAACTAATATTAAGAGTTGCCAAGAAAGGTAAAAACAAAGGAAATAAGTTTTATGGGTGTAGTAATTATCCTAAATGTAGGCATAGTGCACAGACCATGCAAGAAAAAGCAGCATAAAAGTGTCTGCTATTAAATCCTAAATATATTTCATGATTGTAGATAGTGTGAGAAATGAGCACGAATTTGACTTTCCTCCTATTCTGTACTATAATACGTACAGAATAACGAACATAAAGGAAAACCATGCAAGTAGTAAACTTCACAGAAGCACGTAACAATCTTAAGTCCATCTTTGATGATGTATATCATAACTCAGAGGCAGTCATAGTCAATAGAAAAAATGCAGAAAACGTTGTCATCATCTCTTTAGATGACTATAATGCTATGAACGAAACAGCGTATCTTCTGAGGTCTGAAAACAATAAAAAACATCTTCTTTCTTCCATCGCTGAATTGCGTGCAGGGAGAGGTACGGAAAGAGACCTCATAGAATGAAGCTTATCTGGGGAGAGAAATCTTGGTCAGATTATTTATATTGGCAATCTACAGACAAAAGAACGCTCAAAAAGGTGAATGCACTACTTCAAGACATAAAAAGAAACCCTTTTGAAGGCTTAGGAAAACCCGAGCCTTTAAAATATGAAATGGCAGGTACTTGGTCAAGGCGTATTACGCAAGAGCATCGTTTGGTTTATGAAGTTTTTGAAGAGAGTACCTTGGTGGTATCTTGCCGTTATCATTACTAGCGAGAATAAAAAAGGCAAGTGTTACAAAGATGTTTTATTTTAGATTGCAGAGTGAAGAATAGCTCTTATTAAACTAAAAAAAGTATAATCACCTTAATCATTTTTAGGAGTTTTCATGGCAATTGAAACAGTACAATCAACAGACGCATTTAAAGCACTAGTAACAGAAGTTACTTCACAAGCAGGGTACAAAGAGCCAATGGCATTTGGTATCGCTAGGGTTGACCGTGGTCAGAAGAATGCAGAGAAGATACTCCAAGCAAACTTCGGACTCATCAACTGGAAAGAGAACTTTGGTTCTGCGGCAGTTTTCATTAAAGCATTACAAGAAGCGAAAATTAATGTAGACTTTTCTGGGTCTGAGTTTACTGCAACGATTAACGAAAACTTTGTAGACAATGCTATGGCAGCTTTTGCACCATATCTAGCAGAAGCAACGGGAGATGCACACAAAAATGTACAAGTCATCAAAACACTTGCGAACATAGGCGACATCGGTAAAAACTTTCGCATCGTCTTTTTGTTTGAAGATGATAATGCTCAGTCAGTAGAAGCTGCATACCTTAAACTCTATGCATTATCGCAAAGTAAAGCAGAGCTTAGAACTGTAAATCTAAACGGTGTCTTTGGTATACTTTCTAACGTAGCATGGGTAGGGAACACTCCATATGAGCTAGACTACTTAAGAGACAATGAAATAGAAATGAAACTAAACGGAACGTACCCAACAGTAGACTCTGTAGACAAATTCCCAAGGTTCTTACAGCACATCATCCCTGCGGACAATACACGTATACTTGAAGCATCTAAAGTAAGAATGGGTGCACAACTAGCAGCTGGTACTACAGTGATGCCTGGAGCTTCATACATCAACTTTAACGCAGGAACACTAGGTCCCGTGATGGTTGAAGGGCGTATCTCTTCTTCTGCCATAGTAGGAGCAGGTTCAGATGTAGGTGGAGGAGCGAGTATCTTAGGAGTACTGTCTGGTACAGATGGTAACCCTATCAGCATTGGTGAAAACACACTTCTAGGAGCTAACTCGACGTGTGGTATACCTCTAGGTGATGCGTGTATCATCGATGGTGGTGTGGCTATATTTGCAGGGACTAAAGTAAGAGTGCACCCTGATGAGTTAGCGTTGATTGTAGAGGCTAACCCTGACGCTAAATTTGAAACTAAAACAACATTTAGAGCAGATGCGTTTCAAGGACTTAATGGTCTTCACTTTAGACAAGACTCTACTACGGGTGAGATAATTGTAAGACGTAGTACACGTGAAGTGGTACTTAATGAAGATTTACATTAATTTGTAGGGTGTTGTGCCCCCACAACACCAGTGATAAGGAAATAATATGCGAGTAGATAAATGGCTTTCAGCTGTGAATGTTGTAAAACGCCGTACCATTGCCACAGATATGTTAAAGTCTGGTGTAGTAAACATCAACGATATGAAAGCTAAAGCATCTAAAGATGTCAAAATTGGTGATAAGATTACCATTGAATATCTTAAGGGTGCAAAGCATTATGAAGTGTTGCAGATACCTAAGACTAAGACGATACCTAAGAGTCAGAAAGATGAGTATGTTAAGGAGCTGTAGATGAGTATCAAACAACAATTTGAAAAACTATTTAACAATGAAATACCAGAGCAAGAGGCACGTCAGTTTCTCATAGACCTTTATGAAAAAGGGGAGACGGGCGAAGACATTGCTATAGCAGCATCAGTTATGCGTGAGCATTCTATAAAGCTCAATCTCTCAGATGAACTCTTAGACAAAGCCATAGATATAGTGGGTACAGGTGGAGACAAATGGGGGTCTTTTAACATTTCTACCACAGTGTCACTACTTTTAGCTTCTATGGGGCGTGTGGTAGCCAAACATGGAAACAGAAGCATCACGTCTAATTCTGGTTCTACAGATGTACTTGAAGCACTAGGGATTAACCTAGACCTAAGTAGCGAAAATAAAATAAAGATGCTAAAAGAGACAGGGTTTTGTTTCTCCCCTGCTACTGACCATCATCCAGCTATGAAGCACATCATGCCTATACGTAAGTCTATAGAACATAGGACTATCTTTAATCTACTAGGACCACTCACAAACCCTGCGGGAGCGAAGAAGTACTTGTTGGGCGTGTTTGACCCTTCTTATATAAGGGTAATGGCAGAGGCACTGTTAGAACTAGATGCTAAAAGAGCCTATGTTGTCTCTAGTCTAGATTGTATGGACGAGATAGGTATAAGCACTAACACAGCTTTTGCTTATGTAGAACATGGACGCATAAGTGAAGGGGAAATAAATCCAGAGACTTTTGGGTTTAAATTCTCACCCAAAGAGTCTATACTTGGAGGAGACGCTAAACATAATGCACAAATCACTAGAGACATATTCTCGGGAGAAGAGTCAGGAGCAAAAAGGGACATAGTGGTACTTAACGCTGCCTTTGCTCTCTTTGTAGATGGAGGGGTAAGAGATTTGAGAGAAGCCATAGAGTTGGTACAAGCACAACTTGATAGCTCTAAGGCTAGAGAGCATTTGAATTTTATGGCGGATGTTTCTCAGAAATTAGTCTAAATGTAGGGTGTTGTACCCTTACAACACCAATAAAATTAAAACATCATGGTGTTGTCATGGGACAACACCCTACGAGGCAGATATGGAAATCAGAGCATCATTAAGCGAACTTAACAAGATAGTTGACTATCTGGAAACTACCTTACCTACAGATGCCATAGTCTTCCTACGTGGAGATCTAGCAGCAGGGAAAACCACACTTACACAAGCCATAGCAAAAGCTAAGGGCATTGAGGGAGAAGTGACTTCTCCTACTTTTTCTTTACAGCAGTGTTATGAAGGAAAAGATGGTGGAAAGCTCTATCATTATGACCTTTATAGACTTGAACATGAAGAGTTCATGCAACTAGGACTCTTTGAAGAGTTTGAGAAGTCTGGTTGGCATATGGTCGAGTGGGGTTCAGATGAGCTTAAAGACTTTTTAGAGAGCGTTGGTTATAATGTTACCACGATAGACATTGAGGTAAAGAACAATGCTAGACTCTATAGGATAACACATTGACACATACACTTGAAGCTAAAAATCTTGCAAAAACCATCAAGAAAACAAAAATAGTACATGACATCTCTTTGTTGGTAAAAAGTAAAGAGATTGTAGGGCTTTTAGGACCAAATGGTGCAGGAAAAACAACGTCATTTTACATGGTATGTGGACTCACACATGCCACAGAAGGGCAGGTGTTTTTAGATGGTGAGGATATTACCAAGTTACCACTGAGTACTCGTGCACAAATGGGCATAGGGTATTTGGCACAAGAATCTAGTATCTTTAAAGACTTAAGTGTTGAAGAAAATCTCCTTATCGCTGCTGAGGCACTGAATTTAACTGAAGAGACTATACAACCACGTATAGAAAAATTGCTTGAGATTTTTAACATTGAACCTATCCGATCACGTTTGGGCATACGTCTAAGTGGAGGGGAGAGAAGAAGGGTTGAAATAGCCCGTGCTTTAGTAGGCGAACCTAAGTTTTTACTCCTTGATGAACCTTTTGCGGGTGTTGACCCCATAGCAGTCATAGACATACAAAACATCATACGTCAGTTAGTAGAACTTGATATGGGCATACTCATCACTGACCATAATGTACGTGAAACACTGGGTATTTGTGACAGAGCCTATGTGATGAGGTCTGGTGAGATGTTGGCTACTGGGACATCAGATGAAATAGCCAATGATGAAAATGTACGTAAACACTACCTAGGTGAACATTTTAAATTTTGATGACACTCAAACAAGTCAAAGTACTACTAGACAATGAAGTCATAGCACGTAATCATAGCTCTGAAATATCTGAAGATAAACCAGACCCACTTCTTATAGCAACTAAATATAACGATGAAACCATAGCGCTTATTTGTGCACTGTTTGCCTATGGTAATGCAAGGCTTATTGTAAAGTTTTTACAAAGTTTAGATTTTTCATTGCTTGAACAAAGTGACGATATTATTAAAAAGTCACTCTCTTCACATTATTATAGATTTCAAAATGCTGAAGATGTTGCTTCACTTTTTATAGCACTTAAGCGTCTAAAAGATGTAGACAGCATTGAAAATATTTTTTATAAAGGGTACCAAAAAGAAGAAAATGTACTTGAAGGATTATGGGGATTTATAGAGACATTAAAATCTATGTATCCATATAAGAGTAGGGGCTATGCTTTTTTAGTGGGTTCAATACCACTAAAGCAGAGTGGCGTGGGAACCTATAAACGCTATATGATGTACTTACGTTGGATGGTACGTAAGGACAATCTTGACCTAGGTTTATGGACGAAGATAGACAAAAAAGACTTGCTTTTACCCCTAGATACTCACACGTTCAAGGTGTCACAGAGATTAGGGCTTTTAAAGCGTAAAACCTATGACATGAAAGCAACTATAGAGATTACCCAACGCTTATGTAAGTTTGATAAGTCTGATCCTATAAAATACGATTTTGCACTCTATAGACTTGGACAAGAAAAATTACAGTAAGAAATTACAACTATTCTTGTATTTTTGGTGGGCATTAAGTACAAAAAAGCTATAATCTTGGCAATAATTTTACACATGAGGATGTTTTATGGAAGGTATTTTTACGTATCTAGGTGCGATTTTTGGACACGGACAAATGTTATTTGTTACTCACTTGATATTAACGACAGTTATTATTCTATTCATTGCAAAAATGGCAACAAAAAGCCTAAGAGCTGTGCCAGATGGTACACAAAATGTTGTTGAGGCATTTCTTGGGGGTGTCATAGATATGGGTAAAGATGTGATTGGCGAAGAGCATGCAAGAAAGTATCTTCCCTTGGTAGCAACGATTGGTTTATTTGTACTTATTAACAACCTTATAGGGATTATCCCAGGATTTGAGTCTCCAACATCAAATATTAACGTGACTCTTGTTCTGGCACTTGTTGTATTTTTCTATTATAACTATGAGGGTGTGAAAGCACAAGGAGCATTTAATTATGTGAAAAGTTTTGTACACCTAGGTGAGATGAACCCTATCGCCAAATTTGCAATGTCACTTCTTATGTACCCTATCGAGTTTGTATCTCACTTATCTCGTATTGTTTCACTTTCATTTAGACTTTTTGGTAACATTAAAGGAGATGACTTGTTTTTATGGGTACTTCTTATGTTGGTACCTTGGATTATACCTATTACGCCATTGGTACTTTTAACATTTATGGCTTTTCTACAAACCTTTGTATTTATGATACTTACCTATGTATATCTTGCAGGTGCTATAGCTGTAGATGAGGGTCACTAAACAAGTTCTATGAGATTAGGAAATAAACCTCTAGGCTTTCTAGTTAGTTTTCTTTTGGGTGTCGCTTGGGCATCCGTTTTTGTAGGGGCTATCACTTCTTTTTTAATGTTTTATGAAGAGACTTTCTTTTATGCTTTAGTCTCAGCCTTTATTGCAGCACTTCCTGGCATAGCAGCTGTACTAGCATTGGAGTATTTTATTATCAGTAAAGAAAGACTAGATGAACTCAAAAAGCAAACGAAACTACTAGAAGAATCACTTCACAATTAAACGTACCTCACCTTTATAATAAAATAGCAAATACTCAAAGACCTTGTTTCCTTTTAAGTATAGTTTTAATGGGGGGCGTATAATAGCTTTATATCAATCATAATGGAGAGAAGATGTTTAATGGATTTGTAAAATATAGTGTATTAGGTGTAGCGGTGGTGCTTATGACTGCATGTGGTGGTGGAGGTACTTCAAA
>Ga0256840_1004596_pt1 | contig 10268 bp, 9 predicted proteins | sample 355202metaG_FD_185969 | JGI IMG/M metagenome (GOLD analysis project Ga0256840, IMG submission 185969) | Hydrothermal vent microbial communities from Mid Atlantic Ridge, Atlantic Ocean - 355-202 | ecosystem: Environmental > Aquatic > Marine > Hydrothermal vents | place: Atlantic Ocean: Mid...
CATGATAACTGCAATATACTCTAAAGAAAAATTATGTGTCGCTAAAAATCCTATCATATACGAAGTAAACGCAGCCGAACCTAAAAACATCATATCGTTATATGCCACAATTCTTCCGTAATATTTCTCTTGGATATTTTTTTGAAGTAATGTATAGGTATAAGACCATAATGTTGTAGTGCAAAAACCAACAAAAACACTCGCAATTAAAGAGAGATAAAAATCATGCATCATATAGGCCCAAAACCAAACTGCTACACCTTGCGCTATAAAAAGGTAGATAATGCGTTTGTTGTTTATCCATTTTCCTAAAATAACAGGTCCAATCACTAAACCAACAGCACGAGCAGAGTGCATAAGTCCAAGTGCCAAAGAAGTTGCGATGATAGAAGCATAGTACTGATCAACCATCAGTGCGACAAGAGCATCAAATGCAGTAAGTCCTACAAAAGCATGTACTAGCATAAGGTAGAGAGCTTTTGGTGTTGCTTTAAGATAAGAAAATGTATCTAAAACCATAGTAAAAAACTTCTCTTTTGCAGGATGCATTATTACATGGATTTCTAGTTTAAAAAGTAGATAAAAGGCGATTACAAACATAAAAGCATCAAGGATAAACGCCACCTTAACACCTAAGGCATACACAACAAAACCGCTTATCGCCATTCCAAGAGTATACGAGAGTGACCAGATGATAGAATGAATTTCATTTGCTTTTTGGAGTTTATCGCCATCGAGTATTTTAGGTAAAAGTGACATCTCTGTGGTAAAGTAAAATGAAGCGGCTGCCATTTTTAAAAATATAAGTACATAAAGTAACCATAAGTCAGAAAGTTCTGTGATAAATATAAGACAAAATGTTGCAACTATTTCAATAGAAATAAGACTAAGCATAAGTTTTTTTGGACTCACACTATCTATAACCACACCTGAAACAGGAGCTTGAACAACACCTGCTAAAAAATGTAGCATTGCGACAAATGCCACAACTTGTGCACTCACATCCATACCTAAAAGTAGCGTATAAATCGCTACATTGGAAAACCATGCTCCAAAGTAAGAGATAAGTTGAATAGATGAGAGTCGAAGTAGGACTGGTTCTGATTTTAATAGGCTTATATACTCTTTCATAATTGGAAGATTATCATAAAAAAAGTGAGAAATATGAAAAAAGTGTACATTTTATTAAAGTTACAAAATATTCTGCCGATATTCCTACTAATAACTATACTTAAAGGTTAAGGAGCACGTCATGGATGGCATAGCAAATGTTGCAAAACAACAACAGACACAAGTAAGCACACAAGAGACTCAAGGAAGAGCAGTTGAGCAAGCAGTTCAAGTACAAATAAAACAAGAAAGTGTTGTAAAAGAACTCCAACAAGAGTCAAAAACAGCAAATACATCTATCAATTCAGAACAAGATGTTAAAGACTTAGTTGCGAAACTAAACAAAGCAATGAACCCGATAAGTACTAACTTAAAATTTGGTGTTGATTCACAAGACATTTTTTATGTTTCGGTTAGAGAGTCTGCTACTGATAAGCTTATTAGAAGATTTCCTGCAGAACAAGCGCATGATTTTCTTCCAAAAATGCAAGAAGTGAGTGGTATTCTTTTTGATACTAAAGGGTAAAAAAAGCCTACCCTTTAAGTCAATTTTCTTCTAGTCTTATATTTTCCTCTTATCTATTGTTTTATAAGCATAATCTCACCTTCTTTTTGATATAATCGCGTCAACTATTACTCTACTATAAGGTTATCATATGAAAAAAGAAGTCAAAAAAGTAGTCCTCGCGTACTCAGGTGGACTTGATACTAGTGTTATTTTAAAATGGCTACAAGAAGAATACAAGGCTGAAGTTATCACTTTTACAGCTGATCTTGGTCAAGGCGAAGAGGTTGAACCTGCCCGTCAAAAAGCACTTGACAATGGTATAAAACCTGAAAATATTTTTATTTTAGATGTTCAAGAAGAGTTTGTTAAAGATTATGTTTTCCCTATGTTTAGAGCAAATGCCATCTATGAGGGAGAGTATCTTTTAGGAACTTCTATAGCTCGCCCACTTATCGCTCTCAAACAAATTGAGATAGCAAAAAAAATGGGTGCTGACGCTGTAAGTCATGGTGCGACAGGAAAAGGAAATGACCAAGTAAGATTTGAACTTGGTTACCTTGGACTCAACCCAGACATTACAGTAATCGCACCATGGAGAGAGTGGGATTTAAATTCTCGTGAGAAGCTTTTATCTTATGCAAGAGAGCACGGAATTGACATTGATGCAAAACATTTAGATGCTGAGGGTAAGCCAACTGTTAGCCCTTACTCTATGGATGCAAACCTTTTACATATCTCTTATGAGGGTCTTCACTTAGAAAACCCTATGAATGAACCTGAAGAATCTATGTGGTTATGGTCTGTTAGCCCTGAAAATGCTCCTGATGAAAAAGAGTACATCTCAATTGAGTACAAAAATGGAGATCCTATCTCTATAAATGGTGAGAGTATGTCACCAGCAACAATTTTAAGAACACTTAATGAGTATGGAAACAAACACGGAATCGGTCGTATTGACATCGTTGAGAACCGTTTTGTTGGAATGAAAGCTCGTGGTTGTTATGAAACACCAGGTGGAACTATCATGCTTAAAGCACACCGTGCTATAGAGTCTATCTGTCTTGACCGTGAAGAAGCACATATGAAAGATGGAATGATTGCTAAGTATGCTGAACTCATTTATAATGGTTTTTGGTTCTCACCAGAGCGTGAAATGATGCAAGCAGCTATTGACATAACTCAAAAATATGTACAAGGAAGTGTTAAACTCAAACTTTACAAAGGAAATGTTGAAGTAGTAGGACGTGAGTCTGACATGTCTCTTTATAGTGAAGAGCACTCAACATTTGAAGAAGATGAAGTTTACAATCAAAAAGATGCAGAGGGCTTTATCCGCCTTAATGCACTTAGAAGAATAATCGCTGGTAAGAAAAGAGGAGTTAAATAATGAGTATGATTAAAATAGATATGAACTCACCAGAGTTCATAGAGAGAATGGAAAAAACAGTTAAGTTTACTGACAAAGTCATAAAGCAGTTTGGATGGGAATATAACCCTCAACAAGATGTTAACGAAGGTGTACAGATGGGTCTTGCTCGTAACAAGATGATGTACAACAAGCTTTTTTGTCCATGTTTTATGGTTGAAGAAGTAGATGGAAAACCTCAGTCCGTTGACAACAGAACTTGTCCATGTACTCCTGCAATTGAGAAAGAAATTCCCGAAGTTGGTTCTTGCCACTGTGGTATCTTTTGTACTCCAGAGTTTGCAGCAGCTAAACGTGCGGAACTTGGAATGGAAGAAGCGGTACATACTCACTCTCGTGGTCTTACAAAAGAAGAGTGTGAAGTTCTTGTAAACCAGCCTGAAATTGATTCTGATGAGATGGTATCACTTCTTGAAGCTAGAGAATTAGGGATGGTAGACTTTAAACTTGTAGATGTTAGAGAGCATATGGAGTGGGAAATGGGTCACATCAAAGGTGCTGATGCACTTGTTCCAACAAGTAGTTTTTATCAAACACTAGAAGAAGCTAAGCTAGACAAGAATGAAAACATCATTCTTTACTGTCATGTTGGTAGTCGTTCTGCTCATGTTGCTCGTATCATGCCTGAACTTGGATATACAAAACTAGGAAACCTTACACATGGTATAGTTTCTTATGGTGGGGAGAAAGAAAACTAATGAAAGTATTACTTATAAAAGATGTTAAAAGCCTTGGGAAATCTGGTGAAGTAAAAGAAGTTAAAGATGGTTATGGAAAAAACTTTTTAATAGGAAAAGGTTTTGCAAAAGCAGCAACTCCTGAGATACTAGCACAACATAAAGAAGATGAGATAAAAGCAGCCGCTGATTTAGCTGCTGATATCGAACTTCAAAAAGAGAATGCTGTTAAGTTAGAGAAAGCTGAAGTTATCATCACTAAAAAGATGGGCGATAATGGTCACCTTTTTGGTTCTATCACTAAAGATGAAGTTGCACATGCACTTTTTGAGCAACACGGTATAGAGATTGATAAAAAGCATATTACAGATAAAAAAGTTATAAAAACTATTGGTGAGCATGACTTAGACCTTAAACTCGGTCACGGTATTCATGCTACACTTCATGTAGATGTTCAAGGCGAGAAATAATTACTAATGTTTGATGCAACTACTATACTTGCTTACAAATCTAAAAATAAAGCCGTAATCGGTGGTGATGGTCAAGTTACTTTTGGGGACTCTGTCCTTAAAGGTAATGCGACTAAAATCCGTACCTTACATCATGGGAAAATCCTTGCTGGATTTGCTGGAAGTACTGCTGATGCTTTTAATTTATTTGATATGTTTGAAGAGTTTTTAGAGAATAAAAAAGGGGATATTTTAAAGTCCGTTGTCGAGTTCTCTAAAGCTTGGAGAAAAGATAAAGTATTACGGCGTTTAGAAGCTATGATGATAGTTTTAAATAATGACCATATTTTTATACTTACTGGAAATGGTGATGTTGTTGAACCTGAAGATGGAGAGATAGCATCCATAGGTAGTGGTGGTAACTATGCTATCTCAGCTGCTCGTGCTTTGAAAAAGCATGCTACACTTGACCCTGAAGAACTCGTAAAAGAGTCACTTCACATCGCAGGGGATCTCTGCATTTACACAAACCACAACATAAAAACTTTAACACTAGAGAGATAGAGAAGAGATGAATTTAACACCTAAAGAGATTGTAACATATCTAGACCAGTATGTCATCGGTCAAAACGCAGCTAAAAAGACTATAGCTCTTGCTCTTCGTACTCGTTATCGTCGTATGCAACTTGATGAAACAATGCAAAATGAGATAATGCCTAAGAATATACTCATGATAGGTTCAACAGGTGTTGGAAAAACTGAGATCTCTCGACGTTTAGCAAAAATGATGTCTGTTCCTTTTATAAAAGTAGAAGCTTCTAAATATACTGAAGTTGGATTTGTTGGTCGTGATGTTGAGTCTATGATCCGTGATCTAGTTGTAAACTCTATAAGTATAGTAAAAGCAGAACAAGAAGAAAAGAACTTATCTAAAATAGACAACTATGTTTTAAACAAAATAGTCGAAAAATTACTGCCCCCTCTTCCTGAGTCTGCTAGTGAGAGTAAAAAAGATGATTATCAATATTTACTCGCTAGCATGGAGAAAAAAGTAGAATCCGGTGAAATGGATGATAAACTAATCGAACTTGACTTAGCAAAACTAAACATTGAGTTTGATGATAGTGGACTTCCTCCTGAAATGGCAAAGGTTCAAGAGTCTTTTTCTAAAGTTTTTGCAAGTATAAACAAAGAAGATAATAAAAAAGAGGTAACAGTCAAAGATGCCAAGTCTTTACTTCGCCAAGAAGCAGCACACAAACTTCTTGACTCTGCAAGTATAAATGCAGAAGCACTTCGTCGTGCTGAGAATGGTGGGATTATATTTCTCGATGAGATAGATAAAATCGCTTTAAGTGAGAAGTCCGCTGGACGTAATGACCCATCTAAAGAGGGAGTACAACGAGATCTGCTTCCTATAGTAGAAGGTTCAAGTGTTTCTACAAAGTATGGAACAATCAACACTGACCATATTCTCTTTATCGCAGCGGGTGCTTTTCATGTGAGTAAACCTAGTGATTTAATTCCTGAGCTTCAAGGGCGTTTTCCTCTTCGTGTTGAGTTAGAATCTTTAACAGAGGAGACTCTGTATCAGATTCTCACCCAAACACAAAATTCCCTACTAAAGCAGTACATTGCACTTTTAGGTGTTGAGGGAATGGAGTTAGTCTTTGAAGATGATGCTGTTAGAGCTATTGCGAAGTTAGCACATCGTGCAAATGAGAACACTGAAGACATCGGTGCAAGAAGACTCCATACTGTACTAGAGAACATACTCGAAGAGGTAAGTTTTGATGCGAACGAGCATAAGGGTACTACATTTGCTATCACAAAAGAACTCGTACATGAAAAACTAGATGAAGTTGTCGAAGATGATGACCTCTCACGATATATATTATAAAATATAATAACAAGGCAACTATATGATTAAGACTGATTCTTCAATAAAAACACATGCGGGTTTCGTTTCTCTAATAGGGCGTCCAAATGCAGGAAAAAGTACTCTAATGAATTCACTTCTAGGTGAAAAAATAGCTATGGTTAGTCAAAAAGCAAACGCAACTAGACGACGCTCAAATGCCATCGTTATGGTTGAAGACACCCAAATCATCTTTGTAGATACACCTGGACTTCATGAAAGAGAAAAAGTACTTAACCAGTTTATGATGGATGAGGCACTAAAGGCTATGGGTGATTGTGACCTTATTATCTATCTTGCACCTGTTACTGATAGTGTTGAGCATTATGAGAAGTTTTTAAAATTAAACAAGAAAAATATTAAGCACATTATAGTTATAAGCAAAATAGACCAAGTAAAACAAGAAAAACTCTTTAAGACTATTGCATCTTACAACCAGTTTTCAGACCACTTTGAAGCACTTGTCCCAGTTGCTATTCCTAAAAAAGTAGGTCATGAAGACTTACTAAAACTCATTACAAGAAATTTACCAGAGTCTCCTTTTCTTTTTGATCCAGAAGACTTAACAAGTGAACTTGTTCGTGATATATATTCTGGATTTATTCGCGAGGGTATTTTTGAAAATGTAAGTGATGAAGTGCCTTATGAATCTGATGTAATTATTGAAAGTATAGAAGAAGAAGCGCATGTTGACATTGTAACAGCTATGATTATCATTGAAAAAGAGTCTCAAAAAGGTATTATCATTGGTAAAGGTGGAGACTGTATTAAACGTATTGGTAAATCAGCTCGTGAAAAGATAGAGAGACTTAGTACTAAAAAAGCTTACCTAAACCTACAAGTTGTTGTTAAAAAAGGTTGGACGAAAGATGTAAACTTTTTAAAAGAGATAGGCTATGACAATGCAAAATAAAAGAATGCTATTTTTAAACATCTTATTACTATTGTTTATTGTAAATAGTTCTCTTTATGGTGATGCCTTAACCCAGTACAGAAAATATGGAATTAAAAATCTTGAAAAACAGATGGATAAGGACCTTGCTAATCAAGCATATTGGGACACATATATACAAAATATAGATACACGATTTGGATACATTGAATCCTATAAAAATGTTTTAACATGTGACAAGTCAAACTCTACTCTAACTCTCTACACACAGGATGCAAACCAATCATTTATCAGCACAAAGGGATACAGTGCATTTACTGGTAAAGTCAAAGGTGATAAAGTAAAAGAGGGAGATTTAAGAACTCCTATTGGTGTTTATAAACTTGTGAAAAAACTCTCTAAAGTAGACTCTTTTTATGGTCCAATGGCATTTGTAACTTCTTATCCAAATTCTTATGACAGATATCTTGGTAAAAATGGTTCAGGCATATGGATTCATGGTCTTCCACTAGACCAGGAAAGAGATAGTTACACGAAAGGTTGTATAGCAATTAACAACTCTAGCATAGAGTGTTTAGATAGACATATGGACATCTCAGAGACTATACTAATTATTAGCGAAGAAGAGCACGAAGACAATGTGTCTAAAACAACTCTAGCAAGTGTATTAGCACAACTTTATGCATGGAGATATGCTTGGTTATATAATGATATCACTTCTTATCTAAACTTCTATGATGCATCATTTGTACGTTTTGATGGTATGAATATCGAAGATTTTAGTAAATATAAAACAAGAATTTTTAAGAAAAACGAAACTAAAACAATTCTTTTTAGTAAGATAAATGTTCTTCCTTATCCAGGAACACAAAACATGTATAAAGTAACTTTTTCGGAGATTTACAACTCAAGTAGTTTCTCATTTACAGGTGATAAAGTTCTTATACTTAAACTTGAAGATTCTAAAATAAAAATCATTACAGAAAAATAGATGAAATTAATTTTTATTTTTTTTCTGCTACTCACAACCTTACTGAATGCAAAAATTCAGCTTGTTAAAAAAGAGAACAGTGACTCAAACACTACACTATTAGTAGTAGCAGGTATTCATGGAAATGAACCAGGAGGATACTTTGCTGCTTCTATCCTTATAACGAACTATTCCATTACCTCAAAAAACCTTTGGATAGTTCCAAATCTTAATAGCGAAAGTATTATAAAAAACAGACGCGGCATACATGGAGATATGAATAGAAAATTTGCTTATGTTAAGGATGGGGATAAAGATAAAAAAATAATTGATGAGATAAAAGAAACTATTCTCTCACCAAAAGTTTCTTTAGTTTTAAACCTACATGATGGTCATGGTTTTTATAGGAAAAAAAATCAAGGAAGTATCTTTAATCCAAATGCATGGGGACAGACCTGTGTTATTGACCAGTGTGATTTAAAAATTGAACAAGACTTTGGAAATTTAAACGATATTGCAATGCAAGTAAAGAACAATGTTAATAAAAAGCTTCTACAACAACATCATAGTTTTGATGTAAAAAATACAAACACAAAGTATGATGATGAAGCAATGCAACTTTCACTTACTTACTTCTCTGTTACAAACAACAAGCCAGCATTTGCTGTTGAAACAAGTAAAAACCTGAAAAACTTAAGCCAAAAAGTCTTCTACCAGCTTCTTGCTATTGAAGAATATATGAAAATAATGGGCATCAAGTATAAGAGAAACTTTAAATTAAATGAAAAAGAGATAGCAAAAATCCTCAATAAACACGGTAATTTAGGCATAAATGGTAATATATTGTTAAATTTAACTGATATAAAAAAATCTTTAAGCTATATTCCGATAAAATCAAAGAGTAATGAATTTAAGTTTTCACACCCTCTGGGTAAAGTTCAAAAAAGCAGAGGTAAATATTTAGTCTTTATTGGTAACCAGCAGATTACTCAATTAAAGCCTCAATATTTCAACTTAACTGATCATTGTCAAGATAAATTGAATTTTGTTATAGACGGAAAAGAAATTTCCCTCTCAAACACTTCAGACTTTTATGTAACTGCCGATTTTAAAGTTATAAAAAGTAAAGGGCAACGTGTAAACATTATTGGTTATCAACCAAAAGGTCGTATTGATGAGAGTAATATCAATATCTCTTTAAAGAACTTGAATAAAAGATATTCAGTTGATACTAAGCATAAAGTTTATAGAGTTGAGTTTTATAAAAAAGAAGAATTTTGTTCCATGTTAATGGTTCATTTCAAATAGGAAAATAGTTAATGAAAACCAAAACACACCACTCTTTTTCAAGTGTACTATCAGTTAACCCTTATAATGATACATATGTTAATGGTGTTTCAAGTTTTTTAAATGTAAATAGTTCACCAGAATTTTCAAAAGAACAATTTGCAATTTCTTACTTGAATACAAAAGAGTTTATTAATGCTCAAATTGAAATAAGTAAAAATATACCTGATGAAGATATATTTGATGCGATAAATTCAAAAGCTTACGATGAACTAGCTCTTGATAATGCTGTTGAGTATCAAATACAATACATTGAAACATTTAATAACCTTGATGAAGACAATAGATACTTTCATGTATTTATAGTTGATCCATTAGAAGTAACACAAACTTTTATTAACCCTATAGAAAAGATTAAATATCTTGATATTATAATCCCTGCTCCACTACTTCTTAAATCTCTATATTCTAAAGAGATAATTGATAGTGGAGGTGTTCACTGTTTCATTTACTTTCAAGAAAATGATGCATTTATCACTATTTATGGGGATAAAGAATTTATTTATACAAAGTCAATTAAATATTCACTTATTGATATGCATGAACGTTTTTGTGAACTTTATGGTGAACGTATAGAGTATTCTACTTTTATAGATTTTTATACTACTGTAAACCTCAAAGAGACTGATAGTGACTTCAAAGAGCACTTTATCAAGCTATATAAAGAGCTTTTTGCAAATACAAATGATATATTGACTTATGTAAAACGTGCATTTGATATTGAAAGTTTTGATCATCTCTACATTGGTTCACAGGTAGAGACTCAAACCAAACTCCATGAGATGCTTGAAGTAGAACTAAATATCAAGTCAAGTGAATTTGACTTTGATTATGGTTTTGAAAGTAATGACTTATATGTAGATCAATTGCATGCATTAATGCACATATACACTACTCTTTCAGAGTCAGAGAGATATGAAGCCAACTTCACTGTATATCATCGTCCACCTGCTTTTATTAAACGTGCAAGT
>Ga0256840_1004597_pt1 | contig 10266 bp, 11 predicted proteins | sample 355202metaG_FD_185969 | JGI IMG/M metagenome (GOLD analysis project Ga0256840, IMG submission 185969) | Hydrothermal vent microbial communities from Mid Atlantic Ridge, Atlantic Ocean - 355-202 | ecosystem: Environmental > Aquatic > Marine > Hydrothermal vents | place: Atlantic Ocean: Mid...
GTTAATTTTCTTTCTGATGATGTAGGCTTTTCAAGCTCTTTGTTCGTTGGGAGGCTTGGTTGGCTATCCTTAGATTCCATTCAATGTTATTTGGATTGTATTCTTTCAGGTCGATTTACAACTGATAAAACGCTATAATTTTCTTTTATCAGGACTCTTTCTGTTTGAAAAAAATGAAAGAATTTCAATCCGTTCATCCTCTCTTACTCTATAATACAGTGTATTCAACTTTTTGACAATAGCTCTTCTAACATCCTTTTTATCTGATAAAGGATACAAGTTTGGATTACAAGAAATTAGTTTTAGCGTTTTTTCAATCGCATTAGATAGGTTTCTCAATTCCTTCTCAGTCCAATTTTCTTCTAGGTATTGATACGTTTGTTTTAATTCACTGAGCGCATTGTCGGTCCATTCAATCTTATAGCCACTTTTCATATACTTTACGGGCTTCAGAATGGGGAGTTATTTTGCCATTTTGAGCATCTACAATGCCTTTTTCAATGGATGACTTTTCCAAATCAGATATTTCATTCCACCAATCCTTTGTTTGAGTTTTTCTTAATTCAAGAATTTTTTGAATTAAAGACTTATCTTCCAATGTGGTTAGCCATTGGATTAAATCAATTTTAGCATTTTGAATATTCATCTCCATATTCCAAAGTTAGTGAATTATTTGGATATACATTTTTTGTATAGTACTTATCAAATTCTTTCAATATATCAGGACTGTAGAATTGTTTCTTCATTCCATTTGGCTTATTCCAATCTAATGGTCTATTTGCGCTGTATTCTTTATTTTCTTCTAACTCTTTCTTTAATTCCCAAAAAGAACGTGTTTGTTTAAAATCAGAATAGAGCTCTTTCAATTTAGGCAGTAGTTTATCCGTCCAATTCCAAGGGTACTTATTTCTAAATTGTTCTTCTGCCGATACGTTAATCGTTATATTACTATTAGGATCAAACTTCACATTTAAACTATCAATAGAGTTTGAACGTACAAATTTCGTTTGTAATAGTAGACTAATGTTATGTTCTTTCCCTGTATCCGATGGGAAATCGTTTTCTTTTTTAGCGATATATGCTAAAAGGTTTTTATGTTGTAAATCTTCAGAGTTTATAGAAAAGCTTTGTAATTCATGAGTATGAAAAAAAGATATCGGCATTAAGTAAAAATTGAATTGACTTAAATCATAATCAAACCATTTATTTACACATTGAACATAACTTCGTAAGGTAGCCGTACCAATCTCTAGTACTTTTTTTTCAAAGAGTTTACTTTCATTATAAAAGTGAATTGAATTGTCTCTAATTTCAACTAACAATTCAATATTTTCGGCTAATCTTTTGTCAATTTGCATTTTCTTTAAACAACTAAAAATATCAATTGTGTAGTGGTTTCCAGCTCGATTCTTTTTGAACCTTGGTTTTTTATAAGGTTCCCCTTTAGCCGTTTTTGCACTTTTATCAATTAAATAAATTGATTTTAAATCATTTGAACTATCACGCACAATCTTTGCCTTTAATAACGTCTCCCAGCTATTTACCATCAATATAGTAAAACTCTCTTCTCGGTATTTGAAATCAGGTTTATTGTAAATCTCTATTGCTGAAATTACTGCTTGAACTGATTTACTCAGCAAATACTGATACTTTGCTTTTCTTGACATTACATTCTTTCTAGTACGAGACCTCTAGATTTCCGTTTTAGCTGTAGTGGTCTTTTCTTAAATATATCATTTTCAACCTCCAAATCCAAGCAACCCAACACCTTTCCAAAAATCCAAAAGAATTAATCACAAATAACACCACATAAAATAAGATAAACTCACAAAAGTAACACTACAACCGCAAAGCGGTTAAATACAAAAACAACTATTAATCCGACGTCTTACTTGCAATCTAAAAATACTATAAAATATTTTTCTATCATAACTTCCTGATAATCAGCCTCTAAATTGTTAATTAATGTTAAAATCAATTTTACAAGCAACATAAATCAAACTTTGGCATTTAAGTTGTAAGTGTATCAGTAGAATCAAGTTTTAACTGAAATATAAAATGATGAAAAAGAAGATACTTTATACACTGATGGCTGTGATGTTCGTTGGGTTTACAGCAAAGGCACAAACCCCAGGGCTAAAAATAGGCTATACCAATACCGAATATGTATTGAGCTTGCTACCAGCAGCCAAGCAAATTCAAACCGAGTTGACAGATTATAATGAGCAGCTGACAAAACAATTGAAATCAAAAGAGACTACGTTGCAAACAAAAATAGCAGCATATCAAAAAGAAGCAGGAACAATGACTGAGTTGATTAGAAAAGATAAAGAGAGAGAAATTCAGGGTTTGGAATCATCTTTGAGACAATTTCAACAAGAGGCTCAAACCTCTTTCACTGCAAAACAGCAAAATTTATTGAGTCCCGTGTTAGAGAAAATACAAGGAGCGATTAAAACAGTAGCAGAAGAAAATAACTTCACACATATATTGAACTCAGGTTCAAACGGCATGGATGTCCTGTTATTTGCGAAAGAAGAATTTGACATATCAAACTTGGTGCTAGCAAAATTAGGCGTAGAGGCACCAACGAGTAGTAATTAATTCCTGCTCCTCTAGAAAGGGAAAATGGAACAAAGATTAAGTTTATAGTTAGTAGAATAAGTTTAGTAATAGTTTAGGTTAGTAGTTTAAAAACCTCCACCCTTTGGTGGAGGTTTTTTTATATAGACAGCATCCTTTTTTGATTGATTGATGGTAGAAAGGTAAAAGTTAAGCTAACCTGAAGAAAATGATAAGGCTCTTCCTATCAGTACAATAGCATTAATACAGTACAAACTGTATTACATAATAGCCATGGTACCACCACCATCTCACTACCATCTCACTACCCTCTCACTCCATGATCATCTTACATCTCAATATATTATGGTCAATTATTGTTTTATAAAAAAATATTTATTAGTTTTACATCATGATTAATATTGACCTTAAATTTTTTGACTCCGCTGATAAGTATGGCGTAATAAAAGCCACAGTTCATAAAACTGGAAAACTAGGTTTTAGCTCTGGTGCTAGTAAGCTGATGAATATTGCAAACGTCGAGGGTTTTAATATTGGGATGAATAGCTCAGATAACGAAGATAAAAGCCTGTATTTAGTTCCAGTAAACAATGTTGAATCAGAAAAGTCTTTTAAGGTGGTAAAAGCTGGTGAGTATTTCTATTTATTCATAAAAAGCATTATGAGGGAATTAAAAATTGATTATAAAAATGAAAGTGTAATTTATGAGATAGAAGAAATAGAAGGAAATGTCAAATATTATAAGTTGACAAGGAGAGAAAGTAAGTAAAAAAGGTCAAGTTTTCGTTTAGGAAATTGACTTGACCCTAAGATTTAAATAAATCTTGAATGTGATGTTTTAAAGATACGTTTAAATCTTAGTAATCCAAATTTTCTTGTCGGGTATCTTCAGCCGACAATCCAAATTTTGAGGAAAGTTTAAACATAATAAATATGATTAAATTAAATGCTACCTCGCGTACTGGACAGAAATGCCCAGAAAGTGGGGTATGGAAAGTAGTGGGAACTCCTACTACAACTGCGCCAATAGCTAAGGGTAACACAATGCCTCCTTATAGAGGTAATGCCGTTACGTGGAAGCTTAAAGCTTATGCATAAGGTGAATGTCAAAAGGGAATTCGTGAGCGAATTCCCTTTTAATCGATACAGATAAATATCTAAAGGGTTATTCCCTTACCAACAAGGTTACGCAAAAACTAATATGACTAAAAAAACAAATTATGTAACTTTGCAGCATGGCGGCAGAAAATCCAAAACAAGACATTCGAAAATTTGACTTAGAAAAATTAAAAGCTTTTTTCGTAGAAAATGGCGAGAAAGCATTCAGAGCCAAACAGGTGTATGAATGGTTGTGGAAAAAATCTGCGCATAGCTTTGATGAGATGACTAACCTCTCTTTGAGCACACGAGATATGCTCAAAACACATTTTGAAATCAGGGCCGTACAAATAGACCAGGTGCAAATTAGTAGCGATCGCACCATCAAGTCAACGTTCAAACTGCATGATGGAAACATTGTAGAAGGTGTTTTGATTCCTACAAAAAAACGTATGACTGCCTGTATTTCATCTCAAGTGGGTTGCTCACTGAGTTGTAAATTTTGTGCGACAGGTTACTTAACTCGTATGAGAAATTTAGAGGCTGCCGAAATTTATGATCAAGTAGTTTTAATCAAAAAACAAGCGGAAGAATACTATCAAAAGCCATTGACAAACATCGTGTACATGGGCATGGGCGAGCCACTACTGAACTATGCCAATATGCTTGAGTCTACCAGGCTTGTCACTTCCACGGAAGGACTTGACATGGCATCACGTCGAATTACTGTTTCTACAGCTGGCATTGCTAAAATGATTAAAAAGCTAGGGGACGATGGCGTCAAATTTAATTTAGCCGTATCACTCCATGCTGCAAACGACGAAAAGCGGAATAAAATCATGCCTATCAATGAAAGCAATTCTCTTCAATCATTAATGGAGGCATTGCAATATTTCTACAAACAGACAGACAGCCCGATTACATTTGAGTACATTGTCTTTAATGATTTTAATGATAGCATAGAAGATGCGAGAGAACTCTATGATTTTGCTAAAAGAGTACCCAGCAAAATTAATATCATTGAGTACAATCCAATTGATAATGCTGACTTTATAAATACCAAAGAAGATAAATTAGAAAATTTTGCCAACTTCCTAACCGCCAAAGGAATGAATGTAAATATCAGAAGAAGCAGGGGAAAAGACATCGATGCCGCCTGTGGACAATTAGCCAATAAGGAAGCAATCGACAATGAAAAATAGTTGGAGACGAACAGGCTGTTCTATAATTATTACCCCTTAATCTGCCCCATACTTTTCATCTGAAAACCTAGTTTTTGCCCCTCACCCATTGGTTTTTCATCTTTCATTTTTTGTTTTAGCGTAGTGATTTTTATATCGGGATAGTTCGCACCTATCAAGTCCATGTCAATGGCAGCACTGATACACTTTTCAATCACTAACCTCAACCACTCTTTAGAGATAATGTTATTGGTTATATCAGAGAATAAAAAATTAAGCTGATCTACACCTTCCACATAAAAATGGTTTTCATGGTTGATTAATACTCTAGCAATCAAATAGCCTGGGTCGTCCAGCCGATCATACTTTAGAGAGTCCGCCATAAAATTATAAACTAGAATTTGCCCAAAATATTTACGCTCCTCTTTTTCCTGAACATACTCGCTTTGCATGACCGCATACTCGTTTTTAAAAGTAACGATATTAGTGGTCAACGTGAAAATCAAAACATCAGACCCCACCTTGACGTGAAATTCAAATTCGTTTTTTTCTGATAACTCAACCTCGACAGATTTATCTACCTCTTGAATTTTATCATTTAATTGTAACGCAATACCTTCTGCTTCCTGTTTTAAGGAAGCGAAAACATCAATAATATTTTTAAAAGCTTTCTGTTTTAAACAAGCCTTAGATTTTAACTGGTCCAATATTTCGTTTAATGCTTTTTTTTCTACGTCCATTTCAAATAGTATTTATTAATTCCTTAAAACAAAAAACCTTCTGATTTTTAACAAATCCAGAAGGTTTTAAGCTTATATCATTTTCGTAATTTATAACTTTCTCTTAATCTCTCTTTCTTCAAATCCTTCAATCACATCTCCTACCTGAATATCATTAAAATTCTTAATGCTAATACCACATTCAAAGCTTTTCTTCACCTCGGTCACATCATCCTTGAAACGTTTCAGCTGACCAATATTACCAGTGTAAGTTACAATTCCGTCTCTAATCAAACGAATTTGATTTGACCGCTTCACAAATCCATCAAGCACATAACAACCAGCAATTGTTCCCACTTTTGAGATTTTAAATATCTCTCTTACCTCAATATTACCTGTTATTACTTCTTCCACTGTCGGAGCAAGTAGTCCTTCCATCGCATCTTTTATTTCGTCGATGGCAGCATAGATAATAGAGTATAGTTTAATTTGTATGTCTTCTGTCTCCGCAAGTTTCCTAGCACTTGGGGAAGGCCTTACTTGGAAACCAATGACAATTGCATCAGAAGCCGAAGCCAACAATATATCTGATTCGGAAATTTGCCCTACCGCCTTATGGATAATATTTACCTGAATTTCTTCCGTAGAAAGTTTCAGTAACGAATCAGAAAGTGCCTCTACAGAACCATCCACATCACCTTTTACAATTATATTTAATTCTTTAAAAGTACCAATGGCAAGTCTTCTACCAATCTCATCCAGCGTAATATGCTTCTTAGTTCTAATACTTTGCTCTCTTTGAATTTGCTCTCTTTTGTTTGCTATTTCCCGCGCCTCTCTATCTGAATTCATCACATTCAATTGCTCTCCCGCACTCGGCGCACCATCAAATCCAAGAATCTGAACCGGTGTTGCTGGACCAACCTCTTTGAGTCTATCCCCTGTGTGGTCAAACATCGCTTTCACTTTACCAAAATGCGCCCCTGCCAACACTATATCTCCAACTTTTAATGTTCCTTCTTGTACTAGTAATGTCGTAACATAGCCTCGTCCTTTGTCCAAAGAAGCTTCTATTACTGTCCCAACGGCATTTTTATTTGGATTTGCTTTCAATTCAAGTAACTCTGCCTCTAGTAACACCTTCTCCAATAAATCATCAATCCCTTCTCCAGTTTTTGCTGATATGTTTTGACATTGATATTTTCCACCCCAGTCTTCTACCAATATATTCATGGCAGAAAGTGCTTCCTTAATCCTATCAGGATTGGCATTCGGTCTATCAATTTTGTTAATCGCAATTACAATTGGCACTCCAGCATTTTGCGCATGGTTAAGCGCTTCCTTTGTCTGAGGCATAACGCTATCATCTGCCGCAATTACTATAATTACAATATCGGTAACTTTTGCCCCTCTTGCCCTCATCGCTGTAAAAGCCTCATGACCAGGAGTATCCAAGAAGGCAATTCGCTTACCTGCCGAAGTAGTCACATCATAAGCACCAATATGCTGGGTAATACCTCCTGCTTCTTTGTCTGTAACATTTGTACTTCTGATATAGTCAAGCAAAGAAGTTTTACCATGATCAACATGACCCATAATCGTTACAATTGGCGCCCTCTCAATCAAAGACTCCGCTGCATCTTCTTCGACCTGAACCACCACCTCGTCCTCTGCAGTGGTAAATTCAACATTAAAATTAAATTCATCTGCAATAATTGTGATTGCTTCTGCATCTAACCTTTGGTTGATAGAAACAAACATACCCAATGACATACAAGTAGAGATTACTTCATTCACAGATACATCCATCAATGAAGCTAAATCATTCGCAGATATGTACTCCGTAACCTTTAGTGTTTGAGATTGTTCCTGTTCTTTTTGTTGTTGCTCTTCTGTTGCGTCCGCCACAGAGGATCTCTTTTCCCTTCTATATTTAGCCCTGTCAACTTTTCCTCCACTTAGTCTTGCTAAAGTTGCTTTAATCTTATCCTGAATCTCTTTATCAGTCAGTTCTTCCTTAATTACTCTTTTCTTATTAGAGAAGCCTCCCTTCCTTCTATCTCCTCCTCCTGGTTTTGTTCCTTTATTACCACTATTGAATGCCACTCTTTTTCGAGGTCTCTTTTTCTTGTTCCTGTCTGATTGTCTGTCAGAAGAACCTGCCGGAGATTTTTTCTCTTTGGCAACAGGTAAATCAATTTTACCGACAACTTTTAGCCCCTTTAACGTATCTGCTTTTGCTTTGATTAATGAACTCTCTGTAGCAGGTTTGCTTTCTTTCTTTTCTTCCGTTGGCTTTTCTTCCGCTACTTTTTCTTCAGCGACCTTCTCCCCTTTACTTTCTACTATCTCTTCTTTAACCTTTTCCTCTTTTTTTGGAGCTACCGCCTCTTCTTTCTTTTTAGGATTTAGGTCAATTTTTCCGATTACCTTGATACCTTGCAATTTTGCCTTAGGCATTTCTTCTTTTGGTTTTTCCTCCTCTTTCGGCGCTTCAGGGGCGGATATGCCCTTAATCAAGATTTCCTTTTCAAGCTCATCAGCCTTAGGAGTAATGGTATCTTGCTCTATTATAATGTCTTCATTATGCTTAGTACCTATTGTAAGGCTTGATGCCTCCTCTTTATCCAAAAGTGAAGATTCAAATTCCTGAGCAAGCACATTAAACTGCTCCATAGAAATTTTAGCATTAGGGCTATTATCAACCTCATACCCCTTCCCTTCAAGCGCCTCAATAATGGTGTTTTTACCCACATTGAGTTTTCTTGCTACTTGACTTAGCCTCATCATTTTTTCTGCCATACTTTTTTTAGTTACTTAAACTTTACTACTGCTCAAATTCCTGACCTAGAATACTCAACACACTATCAACCGTTTCTTCCTCTAAATCTGTCCTTCTAATTAAATCCTCTTTAGAAAGTGCTAATACACTTTTTGCAGTATCTAGTCCTGTTTTTTTCAATTCATCAATTACCCATGCTTCGATTTCATCAGAAAATTCTGTCAATACAACATCTTCCTCTTCACCTTCGGCAAGCTCTCTAAACACATCAATTTCATAGCCCACTAGCTTACTTGCTAATTTTATATTTTGTCCTCCCCTACCAATTGCCAAGGACACTTGATCTGGCTTTAAATATACCGATACTCTCTTTGTGTCTTCATCAATTTTCAAACTTGTCACCTTTGCAGGGCTCAAAGAACGAGTGATGTATAACTCAAGGTTTTCCGTATAGTTAATAACATCAATATTTTCATTTTGCAATTCACGTACAATACTGTGAATCCTTGAACCCTTCATGCCCACACACGCCCCAACAGGATCAATTCTATCATCATAAGATTCTACTGCCACTTTTGCCCTTTCTCCAGGAGATCTTACCACATTTTTGATAGTAATCAAACCATCATAAACTTCTGGCACTTCTGCTTCAAACAACCGCTCTAAAAAAACAGGTGAAGTTCTTGACAGCACAATTTTAGGATTTCCATTAATCATCTCTACCCTTTCTACCACCGCTCTAACGGACTCTCCTTTTCTGAATCTATCCTTAGGAATTTGCTCAGATTTAGGAATAGATATTTCATTGCCATCATTATCAATCAACAAAGCCTCTCTGCTTAGTGTTTGATAAACCTCTGCATTGATAATCTCTCCTACTATCTCTTTGTATCTATCGAAAAGATACTCTTTCTCCAAATCCTTTATTTTTTGAACCAACGTCTGACGTGCTGTAAGTACCGCTCTTCTTCCAAAATCTTCAAGTTTCAGTTCCTCTGCTACTTCCTCACCTATTTCAAAATCTTCTTCGATTTTTTTTGCATCTGTCAAACTTATTTTATCATAATCCCAGATGTCTTCCGAGTTATCATCAACGACTTCTCTTATTCTCCAGATTTCCAAATCCCCCTTGTCTGCATTAATAATAATATCAAAATTATCATCGTGCTCATACTTCCTTCTAATTACAGTCCTGAAAACATCCTCCAGAATTCTAATCATTGTTGGTCTATCTATATTTTTTGTCTTTGCAAACTCGGCAAAACTCTCAATTAACGTTCCCGCATCCATTTTTCTATCTACTTAAATGAAACTAATACATTCGTTTTATGAATATCATCAAAGGCTATATTCACCTCCGAGTAATCTATTTTCTTTTTATTTTTTTTTTCAGTCTTTACCAAAATAGTATCTTCATTCACTTCTAGCAATTCCCCTTTCTGCTCTTCTCCATCATTCAATACTACTTTCAGCCTGCGCCCAATATTTTTAGTATACTGTCTTTTAAACTTTAGGTCATAATCCACACCAGGTGAAGATACCTCCAAAATATACGCCGCCTCTATAATCTCCTCTTCCTCAATAATATCACTCACCTTCCTGCTCAGCCTACTACAATCATCGACACTTACACCCTCGTCACCATCCAACAAAATTCTGACTTTCTTCTTCCCTTTATTACCGAAAACATTAATATCCACTAAAAAATGAGCTTCATTTTCTATGTTGCTTTCAACAATATTTTCCAACCTCGTTTGCAAGTCCATAATTTCGATTTTTTATAAGAAAAGAGGGGACTTGTGTCCCCTCAAACTGATTCAAAATCCTTTCATCTGCAAAGGTATGCTAAAAATTCATTATTTCAAATAAATAGCTGATTAGACACAGGTAATAATGAAAAAAA
>Ga0256840_1004598_pt1 | contig 10264 bp, 10 predicted proteins | sample 355202metaG_FD_185969 | JGI IMG/M metagenome (GOLD analysis project Ga0256840, IMG submission 185969) | Hydrothermal vent microbial communities from Mid Atlantic Ridge, Atlantic Ocean - 355-202 | ecosystem: Environmental > Aquatic > Marine > Hydrothermal vents | place: Atlantic Ocean: Mid...
AACAAAAAATCTGCGCAATCTGGGTGGGTTATTTATTGCCAGTTGCCTTAGGCATCTAGCAACAAATAACCTGCACAATTTGGATGGGGTAAGAGTAAGGGATAAGGTCTTATCTTGTATTTTTGAGTCTTTGTCTGACTTTTTATTTTTAAATAAAAAAACAATTATGAGTAAAAATAATAATTTAGCATTTGTTTTTCCTGGTCAGGGATCACAGTCAATTGGAATGCTATCAGCAATGGCTGAAGCCTTTCCATTAGTAATACAAACTTTTGAACAAGCATCTGATGTTTTAAATTTTGATTTATGGAAAATGGTTCAAGACGGACCAGTTGAAGATTTAAACCAAACTCATAACACACAGCCTGCCATGTTAACGGCGGGGGTGGCAATGTGGCGTGTTTGGTGTGAGCAATCTAGCGTGAGACCTGCTTGGATGGCGGGGCATAGCTTGGGCGAATATACTGCGCTGGTTAATTCAGGTTCTATCAAGTTTGAAGATGCTGTTCGTTTGGTTGCAGAGCGTGGACGGTTTATGCAAGAGGCGGTTCCAGTGGGTATTGGTGCGATGGCAGCGATTATTGGTTTAGATGATCAGCAAGTGATAAATGCTTGTGCTGAGAGTGCTAATAACGAAGTGGTTGCAGCTGTAAATTTTAATGCACCAGGGCAAGTTGTTATTGCGGGGCATGATGCTGCTGTGGAGCGTGCAATGGCTGCGGCTAAAGAAGCTGGAGCAAAAAGAGCTTTAAAGTTGCCTGTCAGTGTACCTTCTCATTGTGCTTTAATGAGACCAGCGGCTGAAAAATTGCTTGAAAAATTACAGCTTATAGAGCTTGCTTCCCCTGATGTAACGCTGATTCATAATGTTGATGTGTCTTCGCATAGTGAACCAATAGAAATTATTAACGCATTAGAAGAGCAATTATTTAAGCCTGTGCGTTGGGTAGATACTATTAAGTATTTAAATGAACAAGAGGTTACTCATTTTGTTGAGTGTGGGCCTGGTAAGGTTTTGTTGGGTCTTAATAAACGTATTGTAAAAGGTGCAGATCACATGACAATGTTTGACCCTGCGACTTTAGATAAAGTATTGGAGCAATTAAATGGATAAGAAAGTAGCATTGGTCACAGGTGCAAGCCGTGGCATTGGTCGTGCAATTGCAGAGCAGTTGGTTGCTGATGGTTTTTTTGTTGTAGGTACTGCAACCAGTGATAACGGGGCGGATTCAATTTCTGCCTATTTAGCTGAAAATGGTAAAGGTTTAAAGCTTAATGTGGCTGATGCAACTTCAATTGCAGATGTTATTAAGAAAATTGCTGAAGACTATGCTGCCCCAGCTGTTTTGGTTAATAATGCGGGTATTACGCGTGATAATTTATTGATGCGAATGAAAGATGATGAGTGGGATGATATTATTAGCACTAATCTAACCTCTATTTTTCGGATGAGTAAAGCTGTGTTACGTGGGATGATGAAAGCTAAAACAGGTCGAGTTATTAATATCTCATCAGTCGTTGGCTCTACGGGGAATGCAGGGCAAACAAATTATGCCGCCTCAAAAGCGGGAATGATTGGTTTTGCTAAATCTATGGCAAAAGAAGTGGGTTCACGTAATATAACTGTTAATACTGTAGCCCCTGGTTTTATTGATACAGATATGACAAGAGAATTAGCTGATGAGCATAAAGATGCATTGATGAGTTCAATTGCATTGGGTCGTTTAGGTGATCCTAAAGAAATTGCACATGCAGTCTCATTTTTAGCTTCAGAGGGTGCCTCCTATGTGACAGGGGAAACAATTCATGTCAATGGTGGTATGTTTATGTCATAGTGTTGTGACATTGACATAATATCAAGTATAATTCCACACAGTCATCTGGACTACCCAGAGACAGAACTTTTAATAAGTATTTATAAAAATAATAAGTGTCTATTAAATAGCACTTTATTTGAGGATAATAAAAATGAGTAACATTGAAGAGCGCGTAAAAAAGATTGTTGCAGAACAACTAGGTGTTAAAGATGATATTGCTAATGATGCATCTTTTGTTGATGATCTTGGTGCTGATTCTTTAGATACAGTAGAGCTTGTGATGGCTCTTGAAGAAGAATTTGAATGTGAAATTCCAGATGAAGAAGCTGAAAAAATCACAACAGTTCAACTAGCAATCGATTATATTAATACAAACGTATAGTTGATTGTATATTCTAGTGGGCAAGTTCTTGTTCGCTAGAATAATATCCTTAATTTTTAAGGTATTCCTCCCCAATATTTAATTTTTCCAACGGATTTTACTTTGAGCACACGTCGAGTTGTTATCACTGGTTTAGGCGCAGTTACCCCCTTAGCTAATAATGTTTCAGATACTTGGGACGGTATTGTGAATGGTAAAAGTGGAATTAGTCAAATTGACTCATTTGATATATCACCCTTTGCTAGCACATTTGGTGGTGTGATTAGGGAATTTGATATTACTGAATACATAGCTGCTAAAGACGCGAAAAGAATGGATGGATTCATCCAATATGGTATTGCAGCTGGGTGTCAAGCAATCGAAGACTCGGGTATAGAAGTAACAGAAGAAAATGCCGAGCGTATTGGTGTTGCAATTGGGGCGGGTATTGGTGGCATAACAGGCATTGAAGAGTGCTACGCTACTTATAAAAAAAGTGGTCCACGAAGAATTTCACCCTTTTTTGTTCCAGGAAACATTATTAATATGATTTCCGGAAATCTTTCGATTAAATATGGTTTGAAAGGGCCTAACTTTGCAATTGTAACGGCCTGCACAACAGGGACACATAATATTGGTGATGCGGCACGCTTAATTAAATATGGTGATGCTGATGTTATGCTTGCAGGTGGGGCTGAAAGGTGTACAACTTCACCGACTGCTATGGGTGGGTTTGCCTCAGCTAAAGCATTGTCACGTAGAAATGATGATCCTCAAGCAGCCAGTCGACCATGGGATAAAGATCGTGATGGATTTGTATTGAGCGATGGTTCAGGAGTTGTGGTTTTAGAAGAACTTGAACATGCTAAAGCGCGGGGTGCTAAAATTTATGCTGAGCTTGTGGGCTATGGTATGAGTGGTGATGCCTACCATATGACAACACCGTCAGTGGGTGGCGAAGGTGCCGCACGCTGTATGAAAAATGCATTACGTGATGCAGGTTTAAATGTAGAACAAGTTGACTATATTAATGCTCATGGCACCTCTACGCCTGCGGGTGATTTGGGTGAGACTCAAGCCATGAAAGCAGCATTAGGTGATCATGCTTATAATGTCGCTATTAGCTCAACTAAATCAATGATTGGGCATCTATTAGGTGCTGCAGGTGGTATTGAAGCGGTATTGTCTGCTTTAGCGATTAAAAATCAAATTGCTCCCCCCACTATTAACCTAGAAAATCAGGATCCTGAGTGTGATTTGGATTTTGTTCCAAATACCGCAAGAGAAATGAATATTGATATTGCTATCTCTAATTCTTTTGGATTTGGTGGAACGAATGGCACGTTAGTCTTTAAACGTTACCAATAATTTAGAAAACAGTGTTTTTATATGTACCTACTCAATGGTGAAATAAAGCGCTGTGTCGAATTTTCAGATCGGGGTTTCCAATATGGTGATGGTTTATTTGAAACCATTGAAATTATTAATGGAAGCCCTGTCTTTTTAAATCAACATCTACAGCGCCTTGATGCTGGCTGTCAAAGCTTGTTGATTCCTTCCCCAGACTCCGAACTCCTCAAAAAAGAAGCTTCACAGCTCGCCGAAAATAGCAATCATGCAGTGTTAAAGCTGATGGTCACACGAGGTTCTGGTGGGCGAGGGTATCGTATGCCAGATGTAATTCATGCTACGCGCCTTTTTTCAATACACCCTTATCCAGAGTATCCAGCTGATTTTGTAAAGCAAGGTATTAACATACGTTTTTGTAATACGCGGTTAGGATTAAGCCCTAGTCTTGCGGGTATTAAACATATGAACCGGCTTGAACAAGTCCTTGGTCGGGCTGAGTGGAGTTCACCCGATATTCATGAAGGTTTAATGATGAATATTAATAGCAATGTGATAGAAGGGACGATGAGCAATGTTTTCTTAGTCAAAGACAAATGTCTTTATACTCCTGAGATAACTCAGTGTGGCGTGAAAGGGGTATTGAGGTCCATTATTATGCAGTTGGCCAATAGATTTGAAATACCTATGCTTGAAAAAAATATTAGTAAAAATGATATTTATAATGCTGATGAATTGTTTGTTACAAATTCAATTATAGGTATATGGCCTGTCAAAAAAGTTGAAAACCAGGTTTATAAGGTTGGGGAGTTAACCCAAAAATTACAGGCTTTATTTTTAGAGTTTAAACAGCAGGATGTTTATGATAGTTAAAATAACATCTGTATTTTTATTAGTCATTATTCTATCTTGTACTTGGTTATGGGTAGAATATAAATCTGCATTAACAACGCCTGTCGTTATCGGTCAATCACACGTTATTGAGATTGAAAAAGGCGATAGTTTTAAAACAATAAGTAACAAGTTATTAGAAAGCCATATTGCAATTAAACCTCTGTGGTTTAAAGTGATTGCCTACGAAAAGAAAGTTGCGAATAAGTTAAAAGCGGGGGAGTATGAGTTAAAAGCAGGCCTTACAATGCCTGAGATTTTAGCTGTATTTGTCGCAGGAAAAGCACGCCAATATTCTATTACCTTCCCTGAAGGCTGGAACTTTAAACAGATTCTTGAGAAAATCCAACAAAACCCACAAATAGAACAAACGGTAGGGGCAATGGACTTTGAAAGTCTCATGGAAAAAATGGGCTCTAAATATAAGCACCCAGAAGGTTTATTTTTCCCTGATACTTATTTTTTTGATAAACAAACAACTGATATTGAGATATTAAAAACGGCCTATAATAAAATGCAGTTGGTTTTGGGTGAAGAGTGGAAGAATAGAGCTGAAGAATTACCTTTAAATAGCCCTTATGAAGCATTAATTTTAGCCTCTATTGTAGAAAAAGAAACAGGCGCAGCCATTGAGCGAACACAAATTTCAGGTGTTTTTACTAGAAGGCTTAAGAAAGGGATGCTTTTACAAACAGATCCAACCGTCATTTATGGGATGGGTGATCGGTATAAAGGTGATATACGGTATAAAGATTTAAGACAAGCAACACCATACAATACTTATGTTATAAAAGGATTACCGCCAACACCGATCGCAATGCCCGGTCAGCATGCTATTCATGCGGCCCTTCACCCTGCAGAAGGTAAAAGCTTGTATTTTGTGGCAAAAGGTAATAAGGGTATTCATAAGTTCTCTGCAACACTTAAAGAGCATAATAATGCCGTTAATAAATACCAAAGAAGATGATAAAGCAAGGACAATTTATAACATTGGAAGGTGGCGAGGGTGTTGGTAAGTCGACAAACATACGGTTCATTAGGGAGTTGTTAGAAGCTCGTGGAATTAAGGTTGTTACTACAAGAGAGCCTGGTGGAACAATACTTGCTGAAAAAATTAGGCAATTGTTGTTGGAGGCAAGTGAAGAGTTAGTGTCAGAAACTACGGAATTGTTATTGATGTTTGCTGCTAGGGCTCAGCATATTGAACATGTTATTAAACCAGCCTTAGCAAAGGGCTGTTGGGTGTTATGTGATCGATTTACGGATAGTACCTATGCTTATCAAGGTGGTGGGCGAGGAATGGATACAAGTATTATTAGCTGGTTAGAAAAGAATGCGCAGGCTAATATCTCACCTACGCTGACACTCTTACTTGATGCTCCTATCGTTGTTGGTATGGACAGAGCTAGTAAAAGAGGTGAACTTGACCGTTTTGAACAGGAAAAACAACATTTTTTTGAAAAAGTACGAGAAAGTTTTTTGCTTCGTGCAGAGCAAAATAAAAAGGTCATTAGTATTATTAATGCTGACCAACCCTTAAATATCGTGCAGGGTCAAATAGCATCCGTTATTGAAGCGTTTATATTAACTGTAAATGACTGATACCTTGAAAAACCTTCCTTGGTTAAAATCTAGCTGGTCTCAATTAGAGAGCTATATTAAGCAGGAGCGTGTTCCACAAGCTTTGCTAATAGTTGGGAAAAAAGGAGGGGGGAAGTCTCAATTAGCAGAAATTTTTACGCAATCTTTATTATGCGTTTCGCCTCTTCCATCGGGTTTGTCTTGTGGGACATGTCAAAGCTGTACTTTATTTAAGGCCAAAACTCACCCTGACTCTATTAATATAGCGCCTGAGGAGGTGGGAAAAGTCATTGGTATTGATATTATTCGTCAATTAACAGCTAAACTGGCATTAAAACCGCAGTTTGAAAGTTACCGAGTAGTGGTTATAAATCCTGCAGATAGTTTGAATAATGCATCTGCAAATGCTTTTTTGAAATATTTAGAAGAGCCTACAGAAAGAACATGTCTGATTCTTATCACTGATAAACCCGCAAAACTTCCTGCAACTATTAGAAGCCGTTGTCAGAAACTTTATGTTCCTATAGCGGAAGAAAAACTTGCAAAAAATTGGCTAAAACAACAAGGTGTAGTCAATGATATTGATTTGTTATTAAGCCTATCTCAGGGTGCTCCGCTGCTGGCAAAACAACTTGCTGATAATTTGGTTGTCGATTTTAGGTTGGGTTGTTTTAAGCAATGGAACAAGGTAGTACTTTCAGAAGAAAGTTGTATCTCCATTGCAGAGCAGTGGTCTAAATTAGATAAAAATGAAATGGAATTGCTGTTATCTTGCTTGCTTAGTTGGGTAATGGATATTATTAAACTGAAATGTTATCCACAGATAGAGCGAATAGTTAATAATGATTTACTTATGTACTTGCAACAACTGGCGGATAAGCTAGACTTAAAGTTACTGTATAAATATTATGATTTTTTACTTTTGAGGCGGCAGCAACTTGATACTCAATTGAACAAACAACTGATGTTTGAAGAAATTTTAATTCAGTGTTCTAAACTTATTCGCGGATAAAAAATGGCAACTCCAGCAGCAGCTCCAAGACAAGGTATATTGTCTCTCTCCATTAAAGAAAAAAATGCGCTTTATTCGGCTTATATGCCCTTTGTTGTTAATGGTGGGCTGTTTATTCCGACCAAAAGAGAATATGAGATGGGGGAAGAGGTTTTTATGCTGCTTAATTTAATGGATGAAACTGAACGATTGCCCATTGCCGGAACCATTATTTGGAAAACACCGGCAGGTGCTGAAGGGTATAGAGCTGCAGGTATTGGTGTTCAATTTAGTGACCAAGATGGCGGAGCGGCAAGAAATAAAATTGAAACTTATTTAGCAGGAGCATTGGAGTCTGATCGCTCAACTCATACCCTGTAATTTTTTATAAATTGTAGGGTATTTCAGTGTTATTACTGGGTAAAAACCACTTATGTATCTCATAAGTTAATCATATAAGCTATTCCCCTTGTATCTTTGAGTGCCTAGGAGGCTGTCCGAGAATAGAGAACCTGCTACGGAAAAAGCCCTTTTGGCCACTTTTTCCGTTCATTTTCGTTAAATAGCACAACTATTCGCCTCAAATGAACGAAAAAACTGACTCAAAAGGCCTTTCCCTCGCGACGATTTCTATTCTCGGACAGCCTCCTAGCTAAATTTTTTCCTTAAATTTTGTTTATCTAAAGCATCATTTTTAGATATGATAAGCATCTTTGATAACTGCTGCCCCATATAAAATATGTTTATAGACTCTCATTGTCATCTAGATCGTATTGACCTTAAGCCATATCAGGATGATTTTAGCTGTTTTATGAAGGAAGCTAAAAGTAGTCTGATTGATCATATGCTATGTATAGCTATCGATCTTGAGGCATATCCAGCCATGAAGGAATTGGTTAAGGATTATCCTGAAATTTCTTTATCTGTAGGGGTTCACCCTAATGTAACAGAAGGGCAAGATCCAAGTGTAGAGGAATTGATCGAGTTAGCTGGGGACGATAAGGTTATTGCGATCGGTGAAACAGGCTTGGATTATTTTCGGAGTGAAGGTGATTTAGAGTGGCAACACCAGCGTTTTAGAAATCATATTCAAGCAGCAAAAGCCTTAAACAAACCTCTAATAATTCATACTCGTGAAGCAGGGCATGATTCACTCGATGTTTTAGCAAGTGAAGGGGCGGATCAAGTCGGCGGGATTATTCATTGTTTTACTGAAGATTGGACATATGCAAAAAAAGCATTAGAGATAGGTTTTTATATCTCATTTTCTGGCATTGTTACCTTTAAAAATGCACAAGCAATTAAAGAAGTCGCCAAAAAAGTACCAGCAGATCGATTTCTGATTGAAACAGACTCGCCATATTTAGCACCTGTTCCTTTTCGGGGTAAGCCTAATTATCCTATTTATGTTCGACATGTAGCAGAGCATCTTGCTGAACTTAGAGATACTACAGTAGAAGATATTGCAAAGCTTTCAACTGAGAACTTTAATACTCTTTTTAATAGAGCTTGATATATACTTCGCACGGTCACGACAACGGACTTCTAACTGCTGAGTTTTTTCCAATAGCTGCGTAGCTTGCTATGTGCCGTTTCAACATCTCGGGAACTGCTCCTGCGTCCATGCAGCCGTTGTTATCGACAAAAAATCAGCAGCTTATAAATTCCGCACCCATGACCGTGCGAAGTATATTTGTTAAATTCTGACTTGCTTAGGTATGGTCTTTTGCTGCCTTAAAACCAGCCCCCTATGATTGTAAAATTCAAGCTACAACAAAGAGGTATAGTTTTTTTATCTAAAGCTGTTTCGTAGTGCTTCTCTATGTGATAATAAGCGGTTATTTTTAACCCTTACTATGGCTTAGGTAAAGTAAGGTTGTGTTAAAACAAAATCTGAAGAAATCACGGGCAAAAAATGGACGATAATAAAAAGAAAGCACTGGGCGCAGCGTTAATGCAAATTGAGAAACAGTTTGGTAAAGGCTCAGTTATGCGTATGGGTGATGTTTCTACAAAAGGAGTTGAGGTGGTTTCAACAGGCTCGTTGTCTCTAGATATTGCATTAGGCGCTGGTGGCTTACCCAAGGGGCGTGTTGTAGAAATTTATGGTCCAGAGTCCTCGGGAAAAACTACTATGACGCTGGAAACTATTGCTCAAATGCAAAAACAAGGTGGGGTTGCGGCATTTATTGATGCTGAACATGCCTTAGACCCTGTTTATGCTGAAAAAATTGGAATTAATTTAGAAGATTTATTAATCTCTCAACCCGATACGGGGGAGCAAGCGTTAGAAATTACCGATATGCTGGTGCGATCTGGGGCTGTTGATATGATTGTTGTTGACTCGGTTGCGGCCTTAACCCCAAAAGCTGAAATTGAAGGCGATATGGGTGATTCCCATATGGGTTTACAAGCACGGCTAATGTCACAAGCATTAAGAAAGCTAACCGCTAATATTAAACGTTCAAATACCCTCGTTATTTTTATTAATCAGTTAAGAATGAAGATTGGGGTGATGTTTGGTAACCCTGAAACGACAACGGGAGGGAATGCGTTAAAGTTTTATGCTTCAGTCCGGTTGGATATTCGTCGTATTGGTGCAATTAAGAAAGGCGACGAGATTATTGGTAACGAAACACGAGTTAAAGTCGTTAAAAATAAAGTAGCACCTCCTTTTAAACAAGCTGAATTTGAAATTATTTATGGCGAAGGCGTTTCTTTTCTAGGTGAGCTAGTTGATTTGGGCGTCAAATATGGCTTTATTAATAAAGCAGGTTCATGGTACAGCTATGGTGATGCAAAAATTGGCCAGGGTAAAGAAAATGTGAAGAAGTTTTTAAGTGAAAACCCTGGTAAAGCACAAGAAATAGAGGCAAAAATTCGTGCAGAAGCATTAGGAACGATAGCGGGTAATGATGAAGACGAAGGTGAAGGTAAATAGTTGTTGTGGGTGAAGAGGCTAGTTTTGAAAAAGAAATTAGAGGTCGCTGTTTACAGTTATTAACCCGACGAGAACATAGTCAGCAAGAGTTGTTGAATAAGTTGGCGTTAAAAGGGATTGAGCGAAATGCAACACAAGCTGTTATTGATAAACTGATTGATGAAGGCTGGCAAAGTGATGAGCGTTTTGCAGAATCCTATGCGCGATACCGAATAAAAAAAGGCTTTGGCCCGATAAAAATTGCTCATGAATTAAAGCAAAAAGGTATCAGTCATTTTGATTTAGAGCCAGTCGTACATGATATATCAGACAGTTGGTTTACCTTGTTAACCCAG
>Ga0256840_1004599_pt1 | contig 10264 bp, 12 predicted proteins | sample 355202metaG_FD_185969 | JGI IMG/M metagenome (GOLD analysis project Ga0256840, IMG submission 185969) | Hydrothermal vent microbial communities from Mid Atlantic Ridge, Atlantic Ocean - 355-202 | ecosystem: Environmental > Aquatic > Marine > Hydrothermal vents | place: Atlantic Ocean: Mid...
TCACAGACCAAGAAAATCTCTTGGTTGGAGAACACCTTATGAAGTTTTTCATGAAAAAGAAGCTGCATAGGTAAAATTAGCTATGATTTTTTAAATGGATTAATTGCACTTTGGATTTAAATTCGGGAAATATAAGTAGTTAAAAGGTTGTGCTACTTGTCTGCCAACCCATTTGTCATAGATAAGTTTGTGTTGTTCTTGTGGTATGGTTGCTAGTGCCTTGTTTAGAACTGATAATAGCAAGGGTTCATCTTTATGTACAGCAATAGAAAGTTGAAGTCTCATATCGGTATATCCTGCAATACCTATGGATTTAAGATTATATTTATTGATGTAATGTGATGCAACAGGTAGTGTTGAAATGGTAGAATAGGCTCTACCATCATCTACCATTTGAAAAGACTCTAAAGCATCTTTTGACTTAACGATATCAACAGCAGGATATAAGTCTTGCAATTTAGTAATAAGTGCTGATCCTTTTTTTCTGGCTATGGGTTTGTCTATGATATCCATAAGGTTACTCACAAATCCTTGATCTTCTTTTGTGATAATAGCCAATTTATAATCCATATATGGATAGGTAAATCGAGCATATTCTTCGCGTTCTTTTGTTTTAACAGCAGTAGGAAGGATATCACATTTTTTTTCTTTTAGATAGCGTTGCGATTCACTCCAATCTTTTGTTTCCACACCTTCAAATGTTATATTTAAATTTTCACCTATGGTCTTCATGGTATCTGTAGAAATCCCTTTGGTGACATACCCATCCCCTCTATCTGCAAATTCTATTGGTTCCCAATCAGGGTCAATACACATTTTAATGATATTCTTTTTATGAAGATATGCTAATTCTTTTTTTGTAAGTGTCTCTGCAACGGGTATGTTTAATACACCTTCTCCTATCCATTTTTCTTTTAGTGAATTGAGTTCCTTATTGGTCACACTGTACATTGCTTTTTGGAGAATATTTCTTAACATACGTTGATTTGGCGAAGTTGCAATATTGAGATCGAGTGATAGACGTCGGTCATTAATTAATTGTCCGTAAGCAAGATAGAGTTTATTTTGTTTCATTAAGTACCTCATAATACCACTACTTCCTGCTGTGGCATCACTGCTACCGTTTTTTACCGAAATAATGCAATCACGTGCATTTTTTTCAAGTTTTAAGTGAATATTGGGATAGTAAGCTTTCAGAAAATGTTGCATAAAGTAGCCTTTTATCACTGAAATTGTCTTCCCATCCAAGTCTCGTAATGTCTGTACTTTAGACTCATTGGTAAATATAGCTTTTTTTGTTCCCGCATAAGGCTGTGTAAAATGAAGGAATTTCTCTCTTTCTGGGGTACGCATAATGTTGAGCATGACATCAATCTGATTGTGACGTGTCATATCCATAAACTCTGACCATGTGTAACCTGAGATGTATTTGACTTTAATACCTAGTTTTTTTGCCAGAAGATTTAAGTAGTCTATGGAAAAGCCTTTGGCTTCTCCGTTTTTATTGAAATTATAAGGAGGAAAGTCAAGTTCATTATGTGCAGTAACTACAGGATGTCTTTTAAGAAAATATTTTTCTTTTTTTGTTAACTGGATAGGTATTGCTTGTGTCATATTTAATGTTTTGGTATCAGTAGGTGCAGCGTAGATAAATACAAATCCCAAAAAGCACAATATTATGCTGTTTTTTACTAGATACTTCATGGTGTGCATTTCCTTTCACTTTAAAAATAATATTGTATTTTATCCTATAAATGTCAAACTATTACTATGGTGTTGTTAAAATATGTATAGTACCAGCAGGGGCTACCTTTAAAATGCTCTGCCTTACTGTCACCACATCCCCATCTAACTCTATGTGGTTATAGCCATTGTCTAAATCAATCTCTATCGTATCAGTCACTTTTCCATAAAAAGACCCAAACTTTTTTATGAAACCAGCAGGGGCAAAGATGAAAAATTTCCTTTTGCTGAGTAACATAAATGGTGTCATGATGAGGTGTACAGGAAGTAAAAAGAGTACAGCGAGTACATACTTAGCCATACCATTTTTTAGTATACCAAAACGCAGTGTTTCTGCAAGAAAAATATGCTGTAAATCTCCCATATTTCCCGCTGAAAATAAAAATATTTCTTCATTTAAACTGTAGTATGATTGGCGTGTTGTCTTGGGTGATTTTCCTTGACTAAGTGATAAAAGGACTTGTTGTAGTTTAGGCACACGGTGTAACTTGGCTATGACATTAAAAGAGCCAGTAGGGTTGAGTATGATGATTGCCGTATGTTCTAAAGTATGTAGTGTTTTAATAACACGCCTTATGGTACCATCTCCACCATTGATGATGATATAGCTGTATTCAGTTATATTGGGAACCGTGGCAAGCTCTGATTCTTGAATGGTGGTAATGGAAAGTCCATCATGATGAAGGGTCTTATTTATACTCAGTATTCGCATCATAGTCCTTGTAGGCACATTCTAGTGTATATTTTGAATTGTTAGTTATAATTATAACCATGAAACTTGAAAATGAAGATGCCTTAGACAATTATGTAATCTGTCATGCCTGCTATACCTTACATGAGGAAGTAACTATACAAGATGGTGCTAAAGCATGTTGTACTGGCTGTGGTAGCATACTTTATCGTTATGACACAAAGTTAATAGAACATGGCTTGGCATTAAGCATCACGGGGCTTATCTTCTTTGTTTTAGCAAATGTTTTTCCTCTGGTACAAATAGAGCTTTTGGGTCTTGAACAGTTCATCACTATCCCTAAAACTATTTTTTCTCTGTTTGACAGTGGGTTTTATATCGTAGGGCTTATTTGTGCTTTTTTGATATTGATATTTCCGTTTATGATTTTTTTGATTAACCTTGTACTTTTTACACTGCTTAAACTGAAACGTGGAGAAAAGCTTAGTAAAGAACTACTTATTTTACTTGCACATATTACCCCATGGAGTATGGCTGACATTTTTCTTATCAGTATTATGGTGGCGTTGGTTAAGCTTATAGGGTACGCACAAATACACATGGGGATTGCTTTTTGGTCACTCATAGTCTTTGTGATGATAGATATCTATATCGTAAAGCGTGTGCATCTCTCAGAGTTATGGATGTTACGAAAACGCATTATAGTAGAGGAAAAATCATGATAGAGATAGATGAAAGTAAACTCATACCATGCCCTGTCTGTGCTGCCGTAAACATAGACAAAGGTAAAAAGAATACCTGCAGACGTTGCGGGTCTGCCATTTACCATCATAGAAGTTTCAGCACAGAGAAGTCCTGGGCATACTTGATTACAGCTATTATAGCCTATATACCTGCCAATATTTACCCTATGCTGGTGACCAATACTTTTGGTGCACATGAGGGCAGTACTATTTTAGGTGGAGTCGTACTTTTATGGGAGCATGGCTCTTACCCCATAGCAATGATAATTTTGTTTGCGTCTATCATGATACCTGTGATGAAGTTTCTCATTTTGTTTTATCTTTTAATTAGTGTAAAATACCCTATAGGAAAAGATAAAAAAGTGGATAAACACAAATTATATTACATGACAGAAGTGGTAGGACCGTGGTCTATGATAGATGTCTTCGTTGTGGCTATACTTGCAGCGTTGATACATTTGTCAAATGTATCTATAGTAGCTGGTACTGCGGCCACTGCTTTTGCCATTTCGGTTTTTTTTACTTTACTTGCAGCCCATGCTTTTGATGAAACACTTATTAAAGAAAATAGATAAAAGAAGGAAAACTGATACATGTCAACAAACATCCCAAAGATAGAAGAATCAAACAAGTTTAATCTTTTTACCTCCATTTGGATAGTGCCGTTTATAGCACTTGTTATAGCTGGATGGCTTGCCTACCAGTACTTTGAAGACTTAGGGGCTGAGATAGAAATAATCTTTGCTAAAAATGAAGGACTCGTAGCAGGGCAGAGTGTGGTGAAATTTAGAAATGTTCCCATAGGTAAAGTGACTAAAATCTACGTCACTGAAGATACAGAAGGGGTGATTGTACGTGTACGCATGAACTCTAAATCTGCTACACCTTACCTCACCGAGAAAGCTAGATTTTGGATAGTCAAACCAGAAGTAGGATTTTCAGGTGTTTCAGGACTAGATACCTTACTTTCTGGAACCTATATAGATGTATACTCTGAAAAGGGTGGAACATTTAGAGAAAGACACATAGGGTTAACGCAGCCACATCAAGATACCAGTAAAGGTAAATATTTTCATCTTGTATCTGTTGATGGAAAAAATATTTCAGTAGGTATGCCTATTTTTTATAAGAACATTAAAGTAGGTAAAGTAGCATATAAGTATCTTTCTTTAGATGAAAGACATGTTGATGTCATCATATTTGTAGATAACTTGTATGCAGAGTATATACATACAGACTCTAAGTTTTGGATGAAAAACAGTATGACTGTTGATTTTACACGTGGTAAGTTAGATGTAGACATAGCCCCGTTAAACTTTTTACTAACAGGAGGGATAGTTTTTTCAGCAACTGAAAGTGAAAGAACACAAGTCCTTGATGTTAATTATATATTCACTTTACATACAAGTAAAACAGAAGCTGAAAACGACACTATTGGTTCAGGCATAAAACATAATAAAAGATTTTTATTGATAACAAAAGAGTCTATTGCTAAACTTAGTCAAGATTCTGTAGTACGGTTTGATGGTTTTGACATTGGTAAAGTACTCCAAATTAAACTTTCATATAGTCCTAAAAATCATCAAATGGAAGGTTCGGTTGTTATAGAGGTTGACATGTCAGTATTTGAAGATAAACATGATAATAATGCCACAGGCGAAGAAAACTTCTATGGAGCAGTGGAGGAAGGTTTACGTGCGAAGATAGCAGCGTTAGATCCCATCACTGGCTCACAGTATATTGATTTGACATTTAATCATTTAGATGGGGAAGGTACTATTACGGTTGATGACAAGTACGCAAGACTTCCTATGGCATCTCAAAGTTCTTCAGGTATTATGGACTCTGTAAGTCAGATACTAGATAAGCTTAATACCTTACCACTAAACGAGTTGGTTACTTCTGTTGAAGGCGTTATATCAGAGGCAAAAGAACCCGTTAAAAATGCAAATGCACTTTTACTTGACCTTACTGATATGGTAAAAGATATTAAGAAAATGACAAGTAAAAAATCATTTGAAGTGCTACCTAATGAACTCAACAAAGCGTTGAAGTCTATGAATAAAACATTAAAAGACACATCTAAAGTTGTCAAAGGCTATGACAGTGACTCGCTGGTTAAAGAACAGTTAGCACAGACACTCAAAATACTTACCAAGACTTCTCAAGAGATGCAGGTCTTTTTACGTATGCTCAACAGAAAACCTAATTCACTTATATTTGGAGATAATTAATGAGAGTTATGAAAATATTTTTAACAATAGCACTAGCGTTTGGACTACAAGGCTGTCTTTCCTCATCTAAAAACTACTATATTTTGTCTGTTGCATCGCAACCAAGTAACACCTATGCATCACATAAGCGTATGATAGGAGTAGAAAAAATAACAGTGCCTGGATATCTTTACAAAAGAGAGTTAGCCATAGCAAAGTCTGCAAGCGAGATAACGTTACTAGGTAATGCACTGTGGGGAGAAGACCTAGATGCAGGACTTACCAACAGACTTATAGGTTTTTTGCAAAAAAAGTTTAACCAACCTGATGTGTATGGGTATCCATGGGGCATAGATAAGCAACCAAATGTTAAGGTTTCTGTACATATTACACGTTTTATAGCACAAGGTGAGTATGTCTATCTAGATGCGACATGGAGCTTGGAAGGCTTAAAAACAAATAAAAGAAAAGCCAGACTCTTTAGCACACGTGTTGCAAGTAGTAGCGAAGTAAAAAGTATAGTCAAAGCGATGGATATCGCTTTTTCTCAATTTGAAGAGACAGTCGCTAAAGAGATTAGAAAGTTTTGATACATAGCAACATTTAAACACTACTTTGCATAAACGTTTTACTATATTATATTTTTAAGTTATACTAAGGTATTTAAAAAGGAATATAATATGAAACCTAAAATACTCACACTCATAACAACGCTCTCGTTTGTAAGTACCATGGCACTCGCAGACATCAACCCTAAAGATGGACTATGGAAAGCAAAGATGACTTCTAGCAAAGTAACAGGCTGCCCTTCTATGATGAAGTCAATGTTAGACAAGCAAGGTATGAAAGAGATGTCTAAAAATGTGACATTTGATAAACCCTTTCATCCTCGTTCACTCTTTGAAGAGTCTGGACAACTATCATGGAAAAAAACAGGTACTAATAAATGGCAAGCCGTCATGAACCAAAGTGACAATGGCGTGAGTGTCAATGGCATGAGTGTCAACATCACTTGGTCTGTTGGTGTTGTATCGGATACTAAGATGAATGTATCATCAAATGTCAGCTTGACACTTCCTGCTCAAATGGCAGCTATGCTTGGTGGTAGTGGACAGTGTAATGCCTCTGCTACTGGTACATACAACTACGTAAGTAACTAGGAGTACGGCATGAGAAAAATACTCTTAATACTCTCAGCACTTTTTGTGGTTGCATGTGGAGAAAAAGTTTCTACAGATACGGTACAGCTTAGTAAAACTTTCATGAAAGCACTCCTTGAGATGGATGAAAAAAGCATAGAAAAGATTAAACATCCAAAAGATGGTGGTAAGCTGAATGTGAAACACTCACTCCAATCAAAGCATACATTATTAAAAGAGAAGAATATCACACTGGATGAACTAAAATATACAGTACAAAAAGGTCCAAGTGAAGATATCGAATGTGTTGTCGTACAAAGTAATGGCACACGTGAAGGAAATGGTAATTTACCCATGATATCTTGGAGACTTAAATTTAATACTAGTGAACATAAAGAGGGGTTGCTTTTAAGAGGTTTAGATGCTAGTTATGGTCATTTTAAAGATAAGGGATGCAGAAGATAATGAAAAGGCTTAGCAGTCTCATGATATTTTTACTGTCTTTCACTTTTGCCAATGAAAGTACCTACACGTCAATAGCAGACAAAGACTGTAAAACCACAGAAGTGTTTAAGAACAACATGGGAGCAAGTCAGCTTTGTGAAAAATTTGAGTTTTTTGAACCAGAGGTCATAGACTCAGATGCTCGCATGAGCATCACTATGCATAGACGAGGCATCGCATACCCCCAACGTTACGCTAGCTCTGTAGGAACTGGTTTTTCCTCTTTGGGTTCAAAGATTGAGTGGCGTTATGCAAAGGATGAGTCTTATGACCCTCATGCTTTCATAGCTAGAGTCAATTTTTCAGTAGAGGATGAACACACAGCAAGTGGCTTTAAAGAGGTTTCAAAACTAGCAGTGAGCAAGATAGATACACTTTCTATTTGTGTAGTAGGTGTCATACCTCCTCAAAAAAATCAAAATGTTTTAGCAAGAGAGATGGCAGATAAGGCAAAAACAATGCCCTGTCTCATAGCACAACAAAACACAAGAGAAACAGCATTACAAACCGTACTTAAAAACCATGAAGAGCTAGGTAAAAGTGCTAAAACACAAAAACAGTTCAACTACCTGCGTGACATGGGACCACTAGAACATGCCTTGCGTATCCTCAAAGAGCCTAGTTTTCCTGTGTGGCGTGTAAGGATACGTCTTTACCCTGTCATGTCAGAAAAGTTTCCTTCACAGCTTGGTAGTTATCGTGTAGTTGTAGACCGCATCAATCTTTCTTATGCCTTGCATGACTCGCTCATAGAGCAATACGGCATAAAAAATGTAGACCCTACACTTAAAAATACCGAACCCTCAGAAAGTTACACCTTAGAGTATATGATTATGAGAACACCTGCAGCCTTAATAGAAGAATCTTTAGACCTTAGATATGATGTCTATTTGGAAGAAGAAGCATGTGGGCTAAAAAAGTCTTGTACACAACTTCAAGAAAATGTAGGTGGAGACTGGGGTAAGGCTAGCAGTACAACTATAAGTACAGCACCATGGGAGTCTAAAGTAAACACATTTCCTGCGATGTTACGTGCCTTAGAAGTAAAAGCTGGCTGGCTCGAAAATGATGTCTGGTCACCCCAAGAGATACCCGAAGGCATGAATGAAACAACCCCTTGGGTTGAAATAGTCATAGAAAACCATGGGGGAAATGGTGGAGGATACTCTATGCTCTGGCAAGATTTGGTTTCCGATGACAGCATCGCAAAAACACTTTATAGTATCTACTACGACGAAGTAACACCAAATACACAAGCAGACCTCTTTTCTGCTGTACTTTGTGGACGAGGTGACAACACAACAAGACCGACACAACTGTGTCCATAACGGAAAAAGGAAAAAAGATGAAAAAAACACTACTTTCAACACTGACTGCACTAACACTTATAAGTACATCAGCACTCTATGCAGATGAGATAACAGACCAAATGACTGAAGCACTAAAAGCCTACCAAGATAAAGACTATAAAGGTGCGATGGATGAACTAAAGTTTATCACTGCACAACTACAAAAAATGGATGCTGCTGAGAACCAAAAACTTTTGCCAGAACCTCTCGAAGGTTGGCAAATGAAAGAGGGCGATAGTGGTGGGCAAGCAATGATGTCCATGTTAGGTGGTGGTGGTACCAGTATGCAAGCCATTTATACCAAAGAGAAAGAAAGTATTGAGATGCAAATCATGGCAAATTCTCCTATGATTTCTATGCTAAGTATGTCTATTTCAAATCCTGCACTCATGGCTGCAGACCCTACTGCGACACCTTTTAGATATAAAAAAAATAAAGGTGTAAAGAAAAAAGATGGTAAAAATACTGAAATAACACTTCTTATATCTGGTCAGATTATGATACAAGTTAAAGGTTCTAATCTAAAAGATGATGCTGTACTTGAAGAGTATCTTGATCAAATTGATATAAAAGAGTTGAAAAATAGTTTGTTATAAGTCATTCGTCGATTTAGTAAGTTGTAGTTAGTTATGACTTACTATTTTGGATTCAAAAGACCCTAGGAAAAGTTTATTGTATACATGAATTCATCAAGTAAAAAGCTTGTTTTCTATATACTTTGTAAAACAAAGTACTTTGGAGAATTTAATGTCAGAAGAAAAAGAAGAAGCCTTACGTCAGATAAACGAGATAAAAAACCATCTTGTAGACAAACAAACCTTTTTTCCTTATAACTATAAAGCCACGTATGTGTGGGCGATAATAGCCGTACTCATGACATCTACCATGATACCTTTGTATGAGATGAGCGTCTTACATGGTACGGTAGTTTCTTTTGTGTTGATAACCTTTGGTTTTGTAGTGGAGGGTACATTGACTAAGAAGGTAAATAAAAGTTATGACATAGAAGACTGTACACTTAGACAGCAGTTCATCATGAAAAACTTTGTGATGATGTCACTTTTCCTCATAATCATCTCTGCTATTTTAGCATCTTACAAACTCTATATACCTATGTTTCTTACTTGGCTATTTTTGGTTTCTATGGGTTACTTTGCAGTAGGTTTTGTACTCAATATACAGCGTTTTACACAGATGGCACGGTTTAACATTTTGGCATCTGTAGTTCTACTGGTCATAGCTTTTATAAATGAGAGCATAGAAGGTGTAAGTAGTACCTATATATATGTAGTGCAAATTTTTATGGTCTTAGGTCTTTCTATTATGCCAACGATTATCGCTTGGCATCAGCTAAAAGAAGGGAAGTAGGGCAGATATGTTTGACCCACTTCTGCATCAAGCCATACGCTCAAAACTGGTATCTCTACTCATAGCCAATGATGAACTACCTTTTAAAGCACTCAAAGAGTCTTTAGCTGTGACTGATGGCAATCTTTCTACACATTTATCGAAGCTAGAAAAAGAAGGTTATGTATATATAGAAAAAACCTTCGAAGGTAAACGTCCTAAGACAGTGGTTCACATCAGCAAAGTAGGGCGTGAAGCATTTGAACTTTACATAGAAGCACTTAAATCATTTATAGAGGAAAATTAATGTTACAAGCATGGATGTGGCTCATAGGGGCTATTGTATTTGAGGTATTGGGTACAACGGCGATGAAAATGTCTGAAGGGTTTACAAAGACTATGCCTTCAGTGGCAATGGCGGTTTTTTACATTTTGTCACTTACAGCACTGACCTATGCACTTAAAAAGTTTGATGTAAGTATGGCATATGCCATTTGGTCTGGTGTGGGTACAGCCTTGATTACACTCATAGGTA
>Ga0256840_1004600_pt1 | contig 10263 bp, 9 predicted proteins | sample 355202metaG_FD_185969 | JGI IMG/M metagenome (GOLD analysis project Ga0256840, IMG submission 185969) | Hydrothermal vent microbial communities from Mid Atlantic Ridge, Atlantic Ocean - 355-202 | ecosystem: Environmental > Aquatic > Marine > Hydrothermal vents | place: Atlantic Ocean: Mid...
TAAGTAAATGGTTTTACGTATCTTTTTCGTGTTCCGTTAATGTATGGATTTATTACTTTTTCAGGATTTCTAAAAAGTTGAATAAATGTTTTAAATAAAATATTGTCCCACGAAATAAAGGTGGCAAAGAAATCGGTAAAAACCATTTTTAATGTCAACCTATTTTTAATAATTTTAGCACCACATTTTGAACAAAAATAGTCTTGTTCTGATACGTTATTAAGGCAGTTTTTACATTCCATTTTTTCAAAGATAAAAAAAATAATTGAAAATTTATTAGTTTAGCACCTAACTATACTATTATTAATGTATATCTGTGTTTAAGATACCTTAAAATAATTTGTATTAATCAACTTCTAAAACAGTCACAGTATCATCAATATAAACTAATAATTTTTTTACTACTTTATACTTCATTTTAATTAAAATAGCAGCATAATTAGTAATTTGCTGTATGTGTTTTTTTTCTTTATTTCCTGTTTTATAATCAATTATAATAACTTCATCATTCTTAAAAATTAATCTATCTGGAATGACTATATCTCCAGAACCTGTTAGTATTTCTCGCTCATTCATGATTAAATAATTACCTGAATAATATTTTTTTAATTGAATGTGATTGACTACCGTTTTAATTATTGTGGTAATATTCTCCTTATCTTGTAGCGAAAACAAGCCTTTATTTATAAAACTATTAATAGTGCTATCTACTTCTTTATGATGATTGACTTTTTCGAGTATTGCATGGATTAAATTACCATGTTTTCTCGCTTCTTCAATTTCATCATCTTCTGATAAAGATTTTGGCGTAATATGTATGTTATGTTCACGCCAATCAGAGCTAATAAAAGTTACTTGTTCTATATTATTTTGTTTGCTTTTACTCTTTATTGATGTTCGTTTTACATCACCAAATTTATAAACAGAAGTTGCTTCTGACCATTTGTTTATATTATTTAAATAATCCTTAAAAAAATGAGAATAAAATTTTGGAGAATCTGTTTCTTTTTTATGCTCACTTATAATATACAATTGCTCTTCGGCTCTTGTTAATGCTACATAAAGCAAGTTAAAATTGTCTAATTCTAATTGTTCTCGTTGTTCATTGTAAATAGCTGCACCAACTTTACTAATATCTTGCAATGATTTATTAAAATTAATTAACGCACTATCAAAACCATTGTATTGTTCTTTTTCTAATGGCTCGTACCAAACTTTAGGCTTTATTTCCTTATAAATATCTAAATCAAACGGATAAATAACTACAGGAAACTCCAGTCCTTTTGATTTGTGTATCGTCATTATAGTTACCGCATCTTTTTCATTAGAAACAACAATACTTAATTTGTGCTTTTTTTCTTCCCAAAAATGGAGAAAACCTTCAATACCTTCATTTTTCTTTAATGCAAAATCTAAAATTAAATCTAAAAAGAATTGTAGATATGCATCTGAACTTGTTGTTAAATTAAATTTTCTAATAATATATTCTATACTTTCGTAAAGGGATAAATTTTTAAAATAATCATATTTAAAGTGGATATTTAATTTTTCTAATTCAGTATAAAAATCAGATTCATCTAAAGCTAAATAATGTTTAAAATAAGTGTGTTTATCGGTTTCAATATTGTTATAATTGTATAAAAAATAAAGCATTTCAAATTGGGTGTCTTTATCTTTTGGCTGGTTTATATAGTTTAACAAATCAATAATAAAACTTACCTTTGCCGAATTTTTTAATAATAAACTCTCCGAACTAATGATGTCAATTTTTTCATTTGTTAAAAATTCGGCAACTGCTACACCTTGATTACGAGTTCTTGTTAGGATACAAATGTCTTTTTTATCAAATTCGCCTTCAATATTTTTTATTATTTCTAAAATTTTTTCTGGATAAACTACTAACTTATCTTTTGTACTTAAATTTTCTGGAACAAACTGTATTTCAACATAACCACCTTTTTTATGGTTGTGTTTTTGCGTATTGCCAATGGTATATAATTCTTGATAAGCTTCGTTTTGCAAATATTTAGCTATATGTTGAAAAAAGGAATTATTAAAATTAATGATTTCTGAATAACTCCTCCAATTGGTATCTAATAGGTTAATATCTTTTGCTACCACAAACGGATTAGCTCCTTTTTTTGATGCCAATGCTATAAATTGCTTTGCTTTTCCTCCACGCCAACGATAAATTGCTTGTTTTGCATCACCAACTAATAACAAACTACCTGCGATTTCTTTTTCATTTTGACTTGAAAGCACATTGTCTAATAATGGTATTAAGTTTTCCCATTGCATGGTTGAAGTATCTTGCATTTCATCAATAAAATAATGATGAAAACGTTCGCCTATTTTTTCGTATATAAATGCAGCTGGTTGTTCTTTTAAATGTTTGCTAATAATTTGATTAAATTCTGATATTAATCGAACGTTTTTTTCTTCTTTAATTTCAATTAAGACGTTATTTATTGTTCGTAAAATTGCTAAAGGTATTAAACTATTACGTATTAATTTATGCAATAAATAGTCGCTATTAATTTTTTTTGATTGATAATATAAATCTAATAAATTAGGCACAATACTATCAATATCATCTTTTACTTGTTGTGGTTGTTTCTTTGTGTAAAACACTTCACTTTCAATACTTTTACCCAATCCTTTTTCTGTAGAAAAATTCATTGCAGAAAGGTTTGTTAAGTTAATAAAATGCTTGGGAAACTGTGTGTAATAAAAGCTTTTATGGTCAATTTGTAAATCATTAATTAATTCTAAACCTTGCTCGCCAATACTTTTAAATTCAGCTTCTGCAGCTTTTAATTTTTGAGAAATATTGCTTTGTAAATCCGTAAAATCTTTAATGGATTTTTCTTTAATTTTGTTTACTTGTAAGATGTCATTTTCGTTTAACAACAGCTTGGCAATTTCTTTTAAATCGATTGAAATATCCCAACTTTTATCTTCTAATGATTTTGAAATAGAAAAATCTATAAGTGTTTTTGTAAGTGATTTATCTTCGCCAATTCTCGAAATTAAAACGTCAACAGTTTTATTTAGTAGTGAAATGGAATCCATTTCTACTTCAAAGTTTAACGAAATACCTAAATCAAAAGCAAAACTTCTAATAAGTTTATAGGTAAAACTATCGATTGTAGTAATGTTAAATGCGGCATAATTATTTAAAATGGTTTTAATAATGAGATCCGATTTTTTTTGAACGTCTTGTGGCTCAAGTGCTAATTCGGTGCAAATTTTATTAAATAGCGCATTGTTCTTTGTAGTAGTTATTGGTTTTGCGAATTCTTGCAAGCTTTCTAAAATACGAGATTTCATTTCGGCAGCAGCTTTATTGGTAAACGTTATTGCTAAAATGTTTTTAAAAGTGTAAATGCTTTTTGCTTGAAAAAGTATTTTTAAATATTCGCTTACCAATGTAAACGTTTTACCACTTCCGGCGGAAGCATTATAAATTTGCAAGTTTTTTGAAATAGGCTTATCCATATTCAAAAATACAAAACCCAAATGAGAAATCATTTGAGTTTACGGTTTTATATTGTATCTTTTTAATTAATGAGTGTTATTAAGTCTTGCTTGCTTTTTCTAACTTTTGGCAAGTTTACCAACCAATCGTTTTCTGAATCTCGATAACCTATTGGTAACATAACGCAACTTTTGAGTCCTTTTTCTTTCAAATTCAAAATTTCATCTACCGCTTTAGGATCAAAACCTTCGATAGGTGTGCAATCAACTTCTTGATAAGCAGCAGCAACAATAGACATAGCAAGTGCAATATAAGCTTGTTTTACGGCGTGATTAAAATTTTCTTCATGCGTTTTTTGTGGATAAATACCTAATAATTTTTGACGATAATTTTCCCATCCTTTATTTTTAAACCCTCTAATTTCGTTAGTTAAATCAAATTGTTTATTAATACGTTTAACCGTATAAGTATCCCAAGCAGCAAATACTAATAAGTGTGAACAATCTGTAATTACGGATTGATTCCATGCAATGGGTCTAATTTTTTCTTTTACTTCTTGGTTTGTAATAATATAAATTTCAAAAGGCTGCAAGCCGCTTGATGTTGGTGCCAATGATGCAGCTTCAATAATAGCGTCTATTTTTTGTTGTGACACTTTTTTACCAGTCATTGCTTTGGCTGCATAACGCCAATTTAATTTTTCTATTAAGCTCATAATGCTATTTATTTTATGTTGTTTTCAAAAATACAAAACCCAAATGAAAAATCATTTGGGTTTTTAAATATTATTTTAATTTTAAATATTAGCTGTTTACAGCTTTTATTGCTTTTGCAAAATCTTCTTCATCATTATTATTCATAATTAAATGAACGGCTTCACTTGCAATTTTATCTACATTTTTAATATTGAAGCTTAAACCAACTATTACCTTTTTAAGAAAATCAACTTCGTCTTTAGAAGGTGTATCATCTGCATAAAGCATTGTTGTAAGTCTAAACAATCGTTCTATAGATTCATCGTAACCTACCGGAGGATTTATTGGATATAAATCTGGGTTTTTAATTATTTTTTCTACTTCTTCATCGGTAATGTTTAAATTTCTTGCTTTTCTAAGTAAGAATTTTTCTTCACCTTCAGTAATTTTATTGTCTATTAAAGCCATTTTTACGATACTTGAAAAATGCCCTAAATTTCTTTTGTGTTCACCAGTTGCAAATGCATCAGATATTGCCATAATTTTGTTTTTTTGCAAATATAAAAAATAAATAGTAATTGTTTTAATAGCAAGCTATATTTTAATTATACTAAGCTATAAATTCGTTCAGTTTCTACTTCAATAATAAACATTTGCCTTATAATAAAAGACTTAATGCTTAATTTAAGTATTATAATCCTAAAATTAAACCAAAAAAAACTCACATCAAAAAATAAAAGACAAAAAAATCTCATAAAAACTTTGGAAACTTTTTTTGTTTTTAAAGTTTCCATGTTATATATTTGCAGCCTGATTATGAAAGAAAAAATACTAAATACATCTAACGAACTCTTCTTAACCTACGGTTTTAAAAGCGTTACTATGGATGATATTGCTGAAAAATTAGCCATATCAAAAAAAACTATTTACACGTATTACAAAACAAAATCAGATTTAGTTAGAGCTTGTGTTTTGGAAATATTTAACGAAGTAAGTAATGGTATTGATTGTATTTGTTCCATTGAAAAAAACCCAATTAACGAGTTATTTGAAGTAAAAAACTTTATTTTAAATCATTTAAAGCACGAAAAATCTTCTCCATTATTTCAATTAAAAAAGCATTATAATAAATTCTTTCAAGAGTTACAAAAAAAGCAGTTTGAAGTAATGAGCGAATGTGTGCAAGAAAACTTAAACCGTGGAATTAAAGATGGTATATATCGAAAAGAAATAGATGTAGATTTTATTTCGAGAATATACTTTAGTGGTGTTACTATGATTAAAGATATTGAACTCTTCCCGAAAGGAATAGAAAATATGCAAGCTTTACAAACCGAATACTTAGAATATCACCTTAGAGCAATTGCCACAAAAAAAGGAATAAAAATTTTAGAAAAAGCATTAAAAAATGACATTTAAGAATATTATTAGCATACTAACAATTAGCATTATATATATAAATAGTTTTGCGCAAGAAAGTTACACGCTTTCTCAAGCTGTTGATTACGCAATAAACAATACCTACGAAATAAAAAATGCCGATTTAGCCATTAAAGCTGCCAAACACAAAAAATGGGAAACCACAACTATGGGTTTACCTCAAATTAGTGCAAGCTTAGATTATCAGAATTTTTTAAAACAACCTGTTTCTTTAATTCCTGCACAATTATTTGGTGGTCCAGAAGGTGAATTTGCTGAGGTTAATTTTGGTACAAAGCAAAACATGAATGCAAGTGCTACTTTAAGTCAGTTGTTATTTGATGGTTCGTATTTAGTTGGATTGCAATCGGCTAAAGTCTATTTAAAGATTTCTGAATTGGCTAAAATCAAAACAAAACAAGCCATTAAAGAAGTTACAATTCAAGCGTATGGAAATGTACTTTTAGCAAAAGAAAGTATCCATATTATTGAGGATAATATTCAATTATTAGATAAAACCATTCACGATACGCAAGAAATTTATAAAAACGGTTATGCCGAAGAACAAGATGTAGAACAACTTCAAATCACAAAAGCAACCTTAAATAATCAGTTAAATAAATCAAAAGGTTTATTGCAAGTGGCAAAAAATATGCTAAAAATCACTATGGGAATTCCCGTAGAAAACGGTATTACTTTATCAGACACTTTAGAAAATTTATCCTTATCGGAAATAGATTTAGGCTTGTCTGCAACCGAATTTAATGTGGAAAATCATATTGATTATTTAATGGAAAGCAACAATGTTAAAGCCAAAGAATTATTCTTAAAATTAGAAAAATCTAAGTATATGCCTCAATTAGTTGCTTTTTTAAACTACGGAACAAAAGCCAATAGCGATACGTTTACTTTTACCGATAATAAACAACGATGGTTTGACAGTTCCTTATTTGGCGTGAGTTTAAACATTCCTGTTTTTAGTAGTTTTAAACGAAATGCAAGAGTACAACAAGCAAAAATTGCACTAACTCAAGAAAAAACAAACTTAACACAAGCAGCTCAAAAGTTAAAGTTACAAGTAGAAAATGCAAAAGTAAATTATCAATTTGCAATTGATAATTACAATACAAACAAAAAAAACTTAGCCTTAGCAAAACGCATTGAAAAGAAAGAACAAATCAAATTTTTTGAAGGCGTTGGTTCAAGTTTTAACTTAACCCAAGCTCAAAATCAGTTATATAGTACACAGCAACAATATTTAAGTGCTATTGTACAAATTATTAATAGTAAAGCAAGTTTAGAAAACGCCCTTAATAAATAAATACTATGAAAAAATACACACTATTACTACTACTAAGTTTTTTATTGTCTGCAAATATTTTTGCTCAAGGTATTGTTGGAAAATGGAAAACATTTGACGATAAAACCAAAGCCATAACTTCTATCTTTGAAATTTATGAAGATAATGGTGCTTATTATGGTAAAATTCTTTTAATCTTAAACGAACAAAACAAAGATATTTGTAAAACTTGCGAAGGTAAATACCATAACAAAAGCTTAAAAGGCATAGTTATATTAAATGATTTAGTTAAGAACGGTGAAATTTATGAAGATGGTAATATAACGGATCCACAAAATGCTAAAAATTACAGCTGTAATGTAGAACTAATTACAAAAAACAAATTAAAAATTAGAGGTTACATTGGTTTTTCAATTTTTGGAAGAACACAATACTGGTATCGTGTTACGAAACAAGAAGAGTTAGACTACAATAATAAAATTAATTAATATGACTAAGACAGCTTTAATAACAGGCGCATCAAGTGGTATTGGCAAAGAAACTACTTATGTTTACGCACAAAAAGGCTATGATTTAATTTTAGTAGCTCGAAGGTTTGATAATTTAATGACTATTAAAGAGGAAATTGAAAGTAATAATGATGTAACAGTTTTTATTGTTGATATGGATTTATCTGAATTAAATTCCGCTGAAAAATTATTTAAAAAAATAGATGATGCTAATTTAAAAATAGATGTATTAATTAATAATGCTGGTTTTGGTATCTATAAAAAATTTGAAGATAGTACTATTGAAAAAGAAGAGCAAATGCTTTTATTAAACATGGTAACTTTAACAAAACTCACCAAATTAATATTGCCACAAATGATTAAAAGAGGTTATGGAAATATAGTAAATATAGCTTCTACCGCTGCTTTTCAACCTGTGCCAACTCTTGCAACTTATGCTGCAACCAAAGCTTATGTAATGAGTTTTAGTGAAGCTATTGCTTTTGAATTGAAAGATAAAAATGTTTTTGTAACTGCAATTTGTCCTGGAGCAACAAAATCAGATTTTGGTGTAAGTGCAGGATATGAAGAAAATTCAGGTGTTTTTAAAGGAAAACCTACATCTAAAGACTTAGCTCAATTTATTTACAAAAGCATGGTCGCAAAAAAAACCAATGCAATTCATGGTTTTACAAACAACTTTTTAACTTTTACAAGTCGGTTTGCACCAAGAAAAATATTGACCTTTATTGCATATAAAATGATGAACAAAAATAAGAGAAAATAGAAAGAGGAAATTTAAACTTGTTTCTTTAATTTTAAAATAAATAATAAAAAGCAAGAAAAACACAATAATCAACTAAAAAATACAAAAAAATGAAACATATATTAATTATACTTTTAAGCTTTTTAATCCTTTTTTCATGTAAAAAAGAAGAAAAAGCACCTGAACCAACTTCGATAGCAGGTGTTAAATTAGAAAAAGCAAAACAAGAAAAAGTAAAGGATAGTATTTCTAAAATTATCATTGCTTTAGATAAAAAATTAGCTGAGTTAGATACCATTAAAAAACTAACCAAAGTAAGTACATACCAAATCAAACCAAGTCATTTTGAACATTATATTAATCTTCAAGGTAATACAAAAACGGATAAAAACATTATTCTAAGACCATTAGCAAGTGGTACAATTACTCGTGTTTATGTAAAAGAAGGACAACGTGTTTATGCTGGTCAGAAATTGTTTCAATTAGATAATGCTGTTTTAATCAACTCTATTAACGAAGTTAAAAACCAATTATCTTTAGCACAAACTGCTTACGACAGACAAAAGCGTTTATGGGAACAAAAAATTGGTTCAGAAATGCAATATCTTCAAGCAAAAACGCAAAAAGAATCTTTAGAAAAAAAGATATACACTTTAAATTCTCAAGCTAAAAATTATCGTGTTACTGCTCCGTTTAGTGGTGTTATAGATGATCTTATAGCAACAAAAGGCGATTTGGCTTCACCGCAAACGCCTTTAGCAAGGTTGATAAATTTACAAAAAATGTATATTGAAAGTGATGTTGCCGAAAATTATTTAAAATCCATTAAAAAAGGAAATAAAGTAATTGTAAACCTCAACGCTATTGGCAAAGAATTTAATACTAAAATAGCGCAAATAGGTAATTCCATTAGTCCTGACAATAGAACCTTTAAAATTAGAATTAACCTATCTAATAAAAAAGGCGCTATCAAACCTAACTTATTAGCAGATCTTAAAATTAAAGATTTTGATGTTAAAGAAGCAATCGTTATTCCAACAAAACTCATTCAAATAGATCAAAATGAAAATAACTTTGTTTATAGCGTTATTGACAAAGATGGCGGAAAATCAGTACACAAAAACTTGATTACTGTTTCGAATAGTTATAAAAACAAGTCGCTTATTACTAAAGGTTTAACAAAAGATGCAGTTTTAATTGATGAAGGTTCAAGAACTGTGAGTAATGGTCAGGAAATTGAAGTTGGGAAGTAAGGAAGTTTGGAAGTTGGAAGTTGCGAAGTAAGGAAGTTTGGAAGTTGGAAGTTTGGAAGTTTGGAAGTTGGAAGTTGGAAGTTGGAAGTTGGAAGTTTGGAAGTGGAAATTTTGGAAGGATTAACAGAAAATTAAATATATGGAAAAGAAATTCAAATTTGAAAAACTGATTATTTGGGAAAAAGCAATGGATTTAGGAGAAAATATTAACACAATGACTAATGATTTTCCTGATAAAGAAAGATATAATTTATCATCTCAAATAAGACGAGCTGTTGATAGCGTTGCTCTAAATATTTCAGAAGGAGCAACAGGACAAAGTAATCCAGAATTTTCAAGATTTATGGGTTATTCTATAAGATCACTTGCCGAAGTCGTAACTTGTTTACACAAAGCAAAAAGAAGAAAGTATATTGACAATAATAAATTTAAAGAATATTACGAGTTCTCATTTAATTTAATGAATATGATGGGCGCTTTTAGAAGTAAATTAAAAAAATAACGAATGTAGCTCGTTTGAAAGAAAGAAGTTGATTGCAACAACAAAAAACTTCCCACTTCCAAACTTCCTACTTCCAACAATATAAACATGATACACAAACAAAATGCGCTCTCTAATTGGGCAATAAACAATAAGGCAACAGTTCTCGTTATTACAGCAATTATCTTTTTAGCAGGTATTAATTCATACAATGCTATGCCAAACGAGGCTTTTCCAGAAGTAGTGATGCCAGAGATTTTTGTAACCACAATTTACCCTGGTAATTCTGCTTTGGATATGGAAAAACTGGTTACTCGTCCGTTAGAAAAAGAAATCAACCAAATTAGCGGTATTGACAAAGTAACTTCTACTTCTAAACAAGG
>Ga0256840_1004602_pt1 | contig 10260 bp, 10 predicted proteins | sample 355202metaG_FD_185969 | JGI IMG/M metagenome (GOLD analysis project Ga0256840, IMG submission 185969) | Hydrothermal vent microbial communities from Mid Atlantic Ridge, Atlantic Ocean - 355-202 | ecosystem: Environmental > Aquatic > Marine > Hydrothermal vents | place: Atlantic Ocean: Mid...
AACGTTATATCAACAACAATTTAGTAGAGTCTCTAAAATAGAAAAATTTAAAAAATTAAAGTAGTATTGTATTAAGCCCAATGGCTTTTCTAAGCTGCCTTAGTCAGCTTGGTTTCATTGAGGAGGTTTGACCATGTTAGGTATGGAAAGAATGGGTTTGACAAACCAATACAATGAGATGGTGTTTAAAGGAACTACTACTGTAGGTCTCGTTTGTAAGGATGGAGTAGTGTTAGCTACCGAAAAAAGAGCTACTATGGGTAACTATATAGCTAGTAGAAGAGCTAAGAAAATTTATCAAATTGCTGATAGAGTTGCCATGACTACAGCTGGGAGTGTAGGAGATGCACAGTTTCTTGCAAGATTAATCAGAGTTGAAAACAGTCTTTATGAAATTAGAAAGGAAGAAAAACCAACGGTAAGGGCAATAGCAACCATGATATCAAACTTGCTAAACTCTTATAGATATTTCCCCTACTTAGTTCAACTACTAATTGGGGGAGTTGATAAAAGAGGTCCAAGTATATATTCGATAGACCCCATAGGCGGTGCCATAGAAGAAAAAGACATAGTTGCAACTGGTTCAGGTAGTCCTACTGCTTACGGAGTTCTTGAAGACAGGTATAGTAAAGATCTAAGTGTAGATGAAGGAGTCGAAATTGCAGTAAGGGCTATAGCTTCAGCTATGAAAAGAGATTCCGCGTCTGGAGATGGTATAGATGTTGTTAAAATAACTGATAAGGAGTACGTTCAACTTGAAAGTGAGGAAATAGAAGAGATAATCAGAAAATTTAGAAAATAATTTCTTTTTTTAGGTGATTAAATGACGAGTAAACTCAAGGAACTAATGGATAAAGTAAAAAGCTTAATTCCAGAAAACGTTAAAGTAAAAAACATTGACATAGAGGGGCCAGTAGTTGTAATTTACGTTGAAAATCCGCAAGAATTTGCTGAAAGTGGAGACATAGTTAAAAAATTAGCAAAAGATCTTAGAAAAAGAATAACAATTAGGCCAGATCCAAAAAGTCTAAAACCTCCAGAGGAAGCTAAGGAAATAATTAAAAAGATTGTGCCTTCAGATGCTAAGATTACAAACTTTTTCTTTGACGAGGAAAATGGTGAAGTTATAATTGAAGCTGAAAAGCCGGGGGTAGTTATTGGAAAACAGGGATCAACTCTCAGAGAGATAATGAAAGCTGTTGGATGGAGTCCAAAACCGGTTAGAACGCCACCTATACACTCTAAAACTGTGGAAGATGTTAGGCAGTACTTACTTAGTGTTAGAGAGGAAAGGAAAAAAATCTTAAGAAGAGTTGGAGAAAGAATTCATAGAGGTTGTATTTATGAAGATAAATGGGTCAGGATAACATTTCTTGGTGGTTCCAGGGAGGTAGGTAGGAGTTGTTACCTTCTTCAAACACCAGAAAGCAAGATAATGATAGAATGCGGAGTTAATGTAAGTAACATTCAAGCTTCCCCATATCTCTATGTTCCGGAAGTACAACCGCTCGATAGCATTGATGCTGTTGTGATAACTCATGCTCATCTCGATCACTGTGGGTTAGTTCCACTTTTATATAGATATGGTTACAAGGGTCCAATATATCTAACGCCTCCTACAAGAGATTTAATGGTATTGCTACAAAAAGACTTTCTTGAAGTTTCAGAGAGAGATGGCATAAAATCTCCATATAGCAGTAAGCATATAAGAGAGGCTTTAAAACATACAATAACATTGGATTACGGTGTTGTTACAGATATTAGCCCCGATTTGAGACTAACTTTCTACAATGCAGGACACATACTTGGCTCAGCTATAGCTCACTTTCATGTTGGAGAAGGTCTTTACAATGTAGCTTTTACAGGAGACTTCAAATTTGAAAGAACTCGTCTTTTTGATAAAGCAGCAACGAACTTTCCAAGATTGGAAACATTGGTTATGGAAGCAACGTATGGTGGTAGCCAAGATTTCCAACCTTCGAGAAAAGAAGCTGAAGAAAAACTCATTGCTATAATAAACGAGACTATTAAAAGAGGTGGAAAAGTTTTAATTCCAACTTTTGCTGTTGGTAGAAGTCAAGAAGTTATGATTGTTCTTGAGGAAGCAATAAGAGAGAAGAAATTTGAAAAAGAAGTGTACGTTTATCTTGATGGAATGATTCACGAGGCAACTGCTATCCACACAGCTTATCCCGAATATTTGAATTCTCACTTAAGAGATTTAATATTCCATCATGGAATAAATCCGTTCATAAGTGATAACTTTGTAAACGTAGATTCATCCAGTAAAAGAGATGAAGTTATTAACGATCAATCTCCCTCAATAATACTTGCTACTTCAGGTATGTTGAATGGTGGGCCAGTTATGGAGTATTTTAGACATCTCGCAGAAGATGAGAAAAACACAATTATCTTTGTTGGTTATCAGGCGGAAGGGACTCTGGGTAGAAGGATTCAAAAGGGGTGGAAGGAAGTACCATTCAATGTAGATGGCAGAAGGGAAGTTATAAACGTAAACATGAAAGTTGAAACTGTGGATGGATTTTCTGGTCACTCAGATAGAAGACAGCTAATGAGCTATGTTAAATCTCTTAGTTCAAAACCAGAAAGAATTATAACGGTACATGGAGAAGAAAGCAAATGTATAGATTTAGCTTCCAGTATTTACAAAACTTATAAAATTGAAACAAGGGCACCAGCCAATTTAGAAACGATAAGGCTTGTATGATTGTTGTGGCTATCTCAGGCAAATCAAATTCTGGAAAAACGACCTTAATAGAAATGCTAATAAAGGAATTTAATTCCATGGGTATTAAAGTTCTTGCAGTTAAACATGGAAAACACTTCGAATTAGATAGAGAAGGTAAAGATAGTTATAGAATGTGGTGTGCTGGGGCAAATGTTGCAATGATTGGCGATGGATTTACGGCTTTGATGGTAAGAGGTGAAATTGACCCCTCAAAACTTGGGAAAATTGTTGGAGCTGATGTCGTTCTTGTTGAAGGTTTTAAGAATGCAAACATCAAAAAAATTGTTATCGGTGATATTTCTTGTGAGGGTAAAATTATTCTTAGGTTACGTAGTGAGGATATTTTTAGCGGGAAAATAAATTTAAAAGAGTTGGCACTTAAAATATTAAATTGTTGAGTGAATTAATTTACGAATTAATTTGAGCAATACTATCAAAAAGCTTTTAATCATCCTCAATATATAACACTACGAGCCGCCGTGGCTTAGCTGGCAGAGCGGGTGACTCGTAATCACCAGGTCCCGGGTTCAAATCCCGGCGGCGGCTTAGAATAAAGTTTGAAACAGTCAAAATCGTTTTGAGGACCCGTAGCCTAGCATGGATAAGGCGGCAGCCTCCTAAGCTGCAGATCGCGGGTTCAAATCCCGCCGGGTCCGCTTCTAATCTTGTTTTGTAGTGTTTAACTGTTAATATAGCTTGATAAAGAAAAATTAATATTATAGTTTTATCATAAAGTTTGTTGTGAGATTGCGAATTGAACTTGAAAGAATAGGAAAGACCGTTCTTGATTTAAATTATACTTATAATCTTGCCAGTCTTATATACAGAAGGATTCAGAACGCAGATGAAACACTTTCTTCTAATTTGCATAATTCATCTACCTTCAAATTTTTTACGTTTAGTAAGTTAATGATACCCAACAGGAAATTTAAAATCTTAGATAGTAAAATGTATATTGAAAATAAAACTGTTTACTTCTATTTTTCAACGCCTATAGATGAAATAGCAAAGTGTTTAGTTGAAGGCTTACTGAGTGAGCCGGAGATAGAGTTATGTAGCTTAAAATTTACTGTTTCAGAGATTTCTGTAATTAAAGAAAGAAAATTGGGCAGAAAGGAGAGATTTATTACTTTATCTCCAATAAATGTCAGCACGATTAAAGATGGGAAAATACTGGATTTATATCCTGATAATCCAAAATTTTATTTAAATATAAAAATAAATCTAATAAATAAGTATATTCAATTGATGAAAAAAGATCCATCAGATTATGAGCTTGAAATTAAGCCTATAAAAGTCAAGCCTAAGAGGATAAGGATAAAGAACACCTTCCATCGTTGCGTTGAGATGGTCTTCGACGCTAAAGGAAGTAGGGAGTTGTTGGAGATAGGGTATAAGGCCGGGTTTGGAGAGAGAAACAGTATGGGTTTCGGGATGGTGAAGGTGGTATAATAAATCCGAGTTAAGGTGTACAATATGGGTGGAGAGAGTTTAGAGCAGTTGATATTAAAGAGAATTCATTGGGTTGGTTGGAAAACAGATAAAGGAAAAGATAGAAAAATACCTATAGATTTTGATGGGTTGCTAAATGCTGTTCTATCTGGAGCAATACCAAATATATCTAAACGTTTTAAAGAAGCAAGTTGTATAGAAGATTGCGCAAAAATTGTGTTGGACTATTTAATGGAAACTAAAGATATTAGTTCATCCCACTTTCCAACAATTTTACAAAAAAGTGAAGCTCCAAATTATCATTTCTCTGATTATAAAATGGATGTAAGCGAAAAATCTAAGGAAAAGATACTAAATTGGTTACTGTCTTTTTATTATCTTGATTTAATTAGACTTGAGGGTAAAAAGTTAAAACAAAGAACGATCGTCGGAATTAGGAGTGAAAATAAAGACCTTGAAAAGATTATAAGGAGTTTAAGAGAAACTGGAGGATTTTATGATTTTAAATTAAGAATTGGCAAGATTACAAAGGCTTATATCGATAGGAAGATTACTTATGAACTACCAATATACCCAACTTCAGCCTACTTCACACTTTTATTTTTACTCTGCATTATCATGGAAGATTTAAAATTTAGAGGAGAAAACATCCAAAACTTAAACTTTGAAACCTTAATTCTGAACAATACTGGCGGAAATAAGTGGACATCGATCTATCATCCAATTGTAAACCTTAAAAGATTATTTGATTTATTCTTTAGGGATGATGATTTAACAGATACCCTAAAGTTCAAATTCGTTGTATTTTTGGAGTCATTAAAACCGCCAAGACTACAGAATCAAAACATAATTGAGTCTTATTACTCGCTACTCTCGTCTTTAGCTTTTTCAATCCTAATTGAAGGCTACTTAAACGTTCAAAAATTATCACAGGCTATAAGTGAAAAAATCTCGTTAGAGCTTAGAGCTAAAAGAGAAAGACCAGATTATAATTTTAATAAAATCTACTACGTAGATTACGTCCAATCAAAGTTTTTTGGAGGTGATGTTATGAGTGGTCTTGAAAATTTGCGAAAACAGATGAAAGCTATAGCTTTTGAAATTGGAAAGCTCGCAAGCAAAGGAGATACACAGAGAAGTTTATTGAAAAGAATAATCCTCGACTTAAAAAGTGAAGAAACGCCTATAACTTTTGTAGAAAAGATAGTTTCCTATCTACCGAGATTAGAGAGGGAAGGTGTTAGAGTATCACTACCGCAGGACTTAGTAACACTGCCGATTAGAGATTTCTTTATAGTGAAAAACGAATTTATCGTAATTCTTTGGAATAGTTATGTCTCTACTGTATCTAGAACAAAGGAAGGAGGTGAGGAAGAATGAGAAAAATTGTTATTGGGATTTTAACGCATGTTTCGGGAAATGTAAACGCAAACGAAGTTGAAGGCGACAGAATTAGAATTAAGAAACTCGTTTCAGCAAGTGGAGAGACATATCCTTTTGTTTCTGCAAGAGCAGTAAAAAAAGGTATTAGAGAAAAGTTAATGGAATTTGGGTATAAAGTTGATCCTTTTAGGGTTGGTGAAGGAAACAAGTTAGCGGACAGCGGAGATCCCATAGAATATGTCGATAACGATTTGTTTGGGTATCTTTACATTAAAGGAAATCAGCAAAAAGCGAGAGTCTCACCGATTTCGATGTCTCCAATCGTGGCAATTGAACACACACCAATACAAATCGATTTTGGAGGTAGATTTCCAAGAGAATTGTGCGAAGCGAATCCAACACCGTTTGAAATCGAGGTTGCGGACTTTATAGGGTTGATGAAAATTGTGATTACTGAAAGATGTGGTATATTTGCTGAAAGTGAGAAAACCGATCAGCTGAAAAAATGGGATGAATACGTAAAAGATGAAAAGATTGAAAAAATCGAGAAAGGTTACAAACTAAGCGATGATGAAAGAATAAACAGAGTGAAAGCATTATTGGAGATTCTACTCAACGAAGGTTGGGCATATCCGAGAAGGGCTAATTTCTTCACAATGGCTGAGCATGTTTCCGCAATAGTTTACTGTGGTGAAAAGCTGTATCCAATTTGGAAAAACATAGATGTCGAAAATAACACATTTATAGAACCGGATTTAAGTAGAGATGACAGCAAAAAATTATTGAAATATAACTTAAAGTCGGGTAGAGTTCCGAGTGAAGATATAGAAAAGATGGCAGAATGGTTGGTGAGAGGTGAATGGAAAGGGGATTGACGGTTGATGTTCTCTTCGACTTAGCACATTTTAGAGTTCATACGACGATGAAAAGTAGAGCATCTTATCTTATACCTCTACCAACTACAGTAATAGGCTTTTTCTTTTCAATTCTTGGAAAGAGTCGAGAAGAATACATTAAAGAAAGAACTAAGTTTAAAGCTGGTGCAAGGTTGCTCGAAATTAAAGGAGTATGTAGAGAAAACGCACAATTATTGAAGCTAAAAAGAGGTAGGGAAGAACGAACAACAGAAGAGTTAATAATATTGTTTAGACCAAAATACAGATTTGCTATATGGGGCGATAAGGAGACAATTGACGAATTGTATAAAAGAATTAACGAATTTGATTTCGAATTCGTCCCTTATGCGGGAATTAACGATTTTATCTTTTTTGATATCGAAAATCCAAAGCTCTATGACAAATACGAAGAAACGGATGAAATCGAAGACACATACTTACCGCAAAATCTTTTTGGCTCTTTAGAAATGACAGAAAACAGTATCGTTTACACTTTGCCTTATGTGTATTCAGGATTGCCAAAAACGGTCGTAATGGGACTAAACGTTAAGTTTAAACTAAAGGAGAAGGTTAATGTGATCGGTGGTGTCCCACTTTACGATTGTTTTTTGAGGTTATGATTATGGATTTTGCATCTTTAGGACTGGATAACCTATCAAAGGCATCTCATAAGAAAAATGGGATAATTAAATCGCTTAGCGAACATATTGAAGAAATCAAGCAAATATCGTATTTACTGGCTAAAAAACATGATCTACTAAAATTTAGGGATATAATCGATGCTCTTGCGGATTGGCATGATATAGGTAAGTTAAATCCTAAGTGGAGCATAGATAAAGACAAAAATCCACCACATTCCGCATTGTCAGCGTATATGTATCTTAGTCACTCCAGAAACTTTGACCCGATAATTTTCTATCTAATTTTGAAACATCACTCTCATTTGAAATCAGAGGATGCTTGTCCTTCTCCTCCAAAATGTCGAGAAATATTGAGTTATATAACGAGAGCTACAAAAGGAACAAAGATAGAAATAAGCAAAAAAGATGCAATGAGGCAGATTTATTCTACATTAGAACAATTACAGGATAAACTAAAGGATTTTAATCTAAACGTTGTTTATGCAGATTTATTTGGTATATTCAAAACTGCAGATGTTATTTCCGCTATGTTTGAGAAAGATAATGTGATCTTCGAAGAGATTGCAAGTTTCAGCAAAAGCCATATAGAATCAAATATCAGAGAATACATAAAGTCAAAGGGATTGAAATTCGATCAAAATCGGTGGAGAATCTTTTGTAGGATGGCTAATACAAAAGGAGATGTATTATTTACAGCACCAACGGGGTGGGGTAAGACTTTTGCATCCTTAACGATTGCTCTAAATAGAAATCCAAGTCATATAATTTACGTTTTGCCAACCATAACGTCAATAAGAAAGATGAAAGAAACTCTCAGCAAGGTTTTCAATTGTAGAGTTGAAGAGAACTATTATTTTGCGGATGTTGAAAAACTTCGTGAAGGTAACGAATCAGTTGTTGATTTCGATATATTCATTTCAAAATCGTTTATAAGTCCAATAACTATAACAACCTTAGATCAAATTGTTTTGAGCTTTTTGCATGTCGGTAAATACTTTTTAAAGAGATTTCATTTCAGAAATTCCGTATTTGTATTTGATGAGTTCCACGCCTATCCAATTAATGGATTGTATATCTTACTAAACTTTATAAAGAAATTCAATGAAAATTTCGGATACAATATTAAATCGATTTTCATGTCTGCAACTTCTCATCCCGATTTGGAAAAATTGATTAATGAATACACGAGTTTAGTGAAATTTGAATTTATCAATGAATATGAGAAGAAAAGAAGGTATCTGTATAGTGTTGAGTCCTCAGATATAACCGAGGATGAATCGTTGAGAGCAATAGTTAAAAAAGCTGAAGATTGTAACGTTTTAGTTTTGTGTAATACGGTTGAAAAAGCTATTAAAACGTATCTACTACTGAAGAACGAATACAATCTCAAGAGAATACTTTTACTACATTCTCGATTTACATATCGTGATAGAAGGGATAAAGAAAGTCAATTAGATGAATTATCAAGACTACCAAAAGGCTTTGTGTTAGTTTCTACACAGGTTGCTGAGGTTAGCCTTGATGTATCATTCGATTACCTATTTACGGAAGTCGCTCCGATACCGTCATTAATCCAGAGATTTGGCAGAGTAAACAGATACTCAGACTACACAAAGAGTGTGAACGTTAGTATACTTTATCCCAAGGATATTGACGAAGGTAGAAGGTATCCCTACAAAAAGAGAGAAATCAAAGCGACATTTAACGAGCTCATACAGTTGGAAGATAGGATTAAAAATGAGTTAATTTTGATAGAACGTTTTAGAGAAAATCCTTTGGATTTAGATCAAAATGAATTAAGAGAAATTAGGAGGTATATTGAAAAGTGGGAAAGTGACACTAAATACTTCTTTTCGGTCGATTTGACAGATGATGAGTTAAACAAACTTCTAAAATTTAGAGACACTAATACAGCTTTGATAATTCCAAAATGCTTTAGAACAACGATAATGGACATTCTTGGCAGTGATGGAAAGTATAAGTTACAAAGGATTAAGGAATATTTTACTCCTGTTCCAATATGGTGGATAATTGACAGTCTAAATCAAGATTTAATCGGTGAAGTAGGCAATATACCAATTTTGCTAAATTCACGATTTCAATACTCTCATGAGATTGGTTATTTTGATACAGAAAGGTTATCAGAGTTTTTGGATCAAATAGACATCTGCCAAGAGGATGCATTGATATACTGAAATTTTATCAACTATTGAACGGATAGTTCAAACCATGAAAACGTTAGAAGAGATTAAGAAAATCCTAAGAGAGCATAAAGAAGAACTGAAAAGGAAATTTGGAGTCAAAGAAATTGGAATATTCGGTTCTTATGTAAGAAACGAGCAGACAGAAGTTAGTGATATAGATATTCTAGTCGACTTTGAGAAGCCTATCGGCTGGGAGATCGTCGATCTTAAAGAATATCTTGAAAAGATATTGGGTATAAAGGTAGACTTAGTTCCGAAAGGTGGAGTCGTTAGAAAGCCTTTGCTCTGGAAATACATAAAAGAGGAAGTCGTTTATGTCTAAGAGGGACGTTAGGTTGTTTCTTTACGACATATTAGAGTGCATTGAGAAAATAGAAAAATACACAAAAGACATGGATTTCGATGATTTTGTTAAAAACGATTTAGTTGTTGATGCGGTAATTAGAAACCTCGAGATAATAGGTGAAGCCGTGAAAAACATACCCGAAGACATCCGCTCAAAATACCCAGATATTCCCTGGAAGAAAATCGTTGGATTTAGAAATATCGTTATTCACGGATACTTTGGAGTCGATCTAAAAATAGTATGGACGGTCGTGAGAAAACACCTAAAAGATCTAAAGCCTAAAATTGAAAACATTCTTAAGGATATTGAACACTCATGATCTCTCTAAAAGTCTCAAAAATTCAGAACATACCTCAGAACTAACTCAATCTAAACTATCTTCATGATCACATACTAACCTTATTCGAAGGCTTAAGAGATCTCGATTATCATTAGATTATCTCGTCGATTCCGCTCTTATCGAACCCTATAATCTCCCTCTTCATAGCCTTCTCAGTCCTGAGCTTGTAAATTACGATCATGTCCTCTTCTTCGTTTATAATCCTCTTCAAACCCATCTTTACCTCTTCCAAATCCGCCTCGCTTAGCT
>Ga0256840_1004603_pt1 | contig 10259 bp, 9 predicted proteins | sample 355202metaG_FD_185969 | JGI IMG/M metagenome (GOLD analysis project Ga0256840, IMG submission 185969) | Hydrothermal vent microbial communities from Mid Atlantic Ridge, Atlantic Ocean - 355-202 | ecosystem: Environmental > Aquatic > Marine > Hydrothermal vents | place: Atlantic Ocean: Mid...
ACGGCGATGATCCGGATAAGGCCCTATCCTGGGTCATGGGGGCAATCGGCCATATCTATTACAACGAGACAGGCTGTGTCATTGGCGGGCTGAAGAGGATGGGGCCCAAAAACGACAATGCCAAAGAACAGATCAGGAAACTCATCGGTTACCTGAACAATAACCGGCACCGCCTCAACTACAGTGGTGCCAAAAGAAGAGGATGTCCCATCGGCAGCGGCGGCATTGAATCAGCCAACAAGTTTATCTGCCATACCCGCCTGAAACGATCCGGCGCATGGTGGCTGAAGGAAAACGGCAATGGCATGCTTCGCCTCCGCTGCGCCTTGGTCAATGGCACCTTCGATGAGGCCTTTGCGAAATATGTCACTCGGGACCAGGCAAGGAAATATTTCGGGACAAACGCGTAATGCACCCGTTTCTTCCTTGCTGTTTCCCCTGTCTTCTTCATGCCTTGTAACAGTTCTCCGCTATCGGCAACTACCTGGAAATGCCGTTACTCCCGGTGATGTTTATCGCGTCCGGGGGCACTCTGTCACCGATAATCCTTGTCCCGGGGCCGGGCAATGGTGTATATGCTTCTGGTTCAGCTGAAGACCGGGAACAGGGAGCCTTGGTAAAAGTGTCGGTCTTTTTAGGTGGTTGCCCATAGCGGTGAACTGTTACGAGCCTTGTGCCACCTGCAGTCCAAAAGGCAGGCCATCTGCCGTAAGCGCTCACAGGCAGCGCACGCAGTCTCCGCAGCGCTCCGCTTACCTCTTTGCACGGTCGTGCCTGCCCGCATAGGTAGGCTATCGGAGTCGCGCTGCGCTTACTTGTCTGTCCACATCCGGCGCACTGCTGATAAGTTACGATGTGTTGCGGGATGAAAGGCTGTTGCCAGTGGCGGTGAACCGGTAGGTTTTTCCCTGTTCCCGATGAACGTGATGCCGCCGGCCGCCGGTACGGACGGGAAAGACAAGGAAAGACATGATCAAACACATTCTGCGGGACAATGGCCACTGGCTTCTCCTGTGGCTCCTGCTGCTCGCTGCCTCGCTCTACGCCAGGCCGCCCATCCCTGTTGACGAGACCAGGTACCTCTCCGTGGCCTGGGAGATGTGGCACTCGGGCCAATTTCTGGTGCCGCACATCAATGGCGAACCCTACAGCCACAAACCGCCGCTGCTCTTTTGGTTCATCCATCTCGGCTGGTGGCTGTTCGGGGTCAACGAATGGTCCGCCCGCATGACCCCGCCCCTGTTCGGCCTGGGCGCCATCTTTCTTGCCCGGGGACTGGCGGCACGGCTCTGGCCGGGCGAGCCCTCGACGCGGCAGGCAGTGCCCTTTCTCCTTCTGGGCACCTTTTTCTGGGGCCTCTATTCCACCCTGACACTGTTCGACATGCTGGTGGCCTTCTTCATCCTCCTTGCCCTGCATGGCCTTCTCCTGGCCCATGGGGGCAGGGCAGGTGTCGGCTGGGGCATGTTTGCGCTGGCCCTGGGCCTTGGTATCCTGGCCAAGGGGCCTGTGGTCCTGGTCTACGTGGCTGGCCCGGCCCTGCTGGCTCCCCTGTGGCGGGACCGGAAAGGAGCCTCCTGGCCGGCCTGGTATGGCGGTCTGCTGGCTGCCCTGGTCGTGGCGGCCGGCGTGGCTCTTGCCTGGGCCCTTCCGGCTGCCAGGGCAGGCGGACAGCAGTATGCGCAGGCCATCCTGTTCGGCCAGACCGCCGGCCGCATGGTCCATTCCTTTGCCCACCAGCGTGCCTTCTGGTGGTACCTGGTCATCGTGCCCCTGCTCCTGCTGCCGTGGCCCCTGTGCAGTATGTTCTGGCAGGTTCGGACCGGCAGGCCGGGCATCTGGTCCGGGCCGGTGCGGTTCTGTCTCACCGTGCTGGTGCCGGCATTCCTGATCCTCTCCCTTGTCAGCGGCAAACAGGTCCACTACCTGCTGCCCCTGCTGCCCATTGCCGCCCTCGTCGCGGCCCACGGCCTCTCCCGGGCAGGCGGGAAAACCGGATCGGGCCTGTTCCCCTTGGTGTTTTTTTACCTGCTGCTGGCCGTCCTCCTGTTCCTGCTGCCCCGGCTGCCGTTTACCGGCGGTGATGCGGACCTGCTGGTCCTGGTCCCGCCCCTGCTTGGCCTGGTGCCCCTGCTTGCCGCCATGTTTCTGTGGGACATGGGGCGCCTCGGGACGGGCTCTGTCGACCGTGTCCGGCTGACCGGGACTGTGGCGGTGCTGGTGCTGATATGTCTCCAGATCGGGATGCGCTCCCCCCTGCAAAGGCTCTATGGTGCCGAGGCGGTCTTCGCGGACATGCACGCTGTCCAGGCCCGCGGCCTTGACATCGCCGTCTACCCGGAACGGTTTGCCGATCAGTTTCAGTTCGCCGGCCGTCTCTCCAGGCCCCTCATCCGGCAGCCGATTCTTCCCAGGGAGCTGGTCTGGGCCTATCACAATCCGGAATCGTATTGCCTGATTTTTGTCGAGGAAGAAAAAGATATGTGGCTCCTGGAGGGAGAAGGCGTTAAAAGGCGGTACGGGAAGGGCTGGCTGCTCTTCCGGCCTGCCCGTGGCCTCTACGACGAGTACCTTGCCATGGAACGTAAAGCGAAGGAGAGGAGGGACGGGTCCTGAGCAGCATCGGCCAGCGAGGCAGCCGCCCCGTGTCCGTCATCGTACCAGTTCATCGCCATCGGCAACTTGCCGGCAACTTGTGGTACGTTCACCTGTCATTTGCGCGAACAGAATGCATGTACCCCCTCACAGGGTTGGTAACTCTGCGGTTTCACAACCGCAGAGCTGTAAACGTTCACAGGTAGTGCATATTTGTGCAGGCGCGTTTGTTCGCTATAGCCCCTTTATGCGGACAAACGCGACCGTGCAAAGAGGTAAGCGAAGACTCCGTGCGCTGCCTGTGAGCGCTTGCGAATGCATATCTGCCGGCACAACCGCAAGGAAAAACCATCATGACCTATCTGCAGGCGATTGTCCTTGGTATTGTCCAGGGACTGACCGAGTTTATCCCTGTTTCCAGTTCCGGGCACCTGGTCCTTGTCCCCCATCTTCTCGGCTGGCAGTTCTCCCACGCCCAGGCCTTTGTCTTCGATGTCCTTGTACAGTGGGGAACCCTGCTGGCGGTCTTTATCTACTTCCGCAGAGACCTGCTCGTCATCAGCCTGGCCTTTGCCCGGGGGATAGTCGACGGCAGGCCCTTTGCCGATCCGGATGCCCGCATGGGCTGGTACCTGGTCCTGGCCACCCTGCCGGCGGTGGTGGCGGGGCTGGCTGCCAAGGATCTCATCGAGTCCGCCTTCGCCAGTCCGCGCGCCACCGGTTTTTTCCTCCTCTGCACGGCGATGCTGCTGGTGATCGCCGAGAAGGTGGGGCACCGCAACCGGACCATGGAGAAGATCACTTGGTTCGATGCCCTCTGGATCGGCTGTTCCCAGGTCCTGGCCCTGCTGCCCGGGATCTCCCGTTCCGGAGCAACCATTGCCGGCGGTATGACCCGTCACCTGGACCGGCCGTCGGCGGCCAGGTTTTCCTTTCTCATGTCGGTGCCGGTGATGGTGGGAGCAGGGGTGCTCGCTCTCAGGGATCTGGTCGCGCTGCCGGCGGCGGAGAGTTTCCTGCTGCCGCTGCTGGCCGGTTTCCTGGCCGCGCTTGTCTCCGGATATATCGCCATCCGGTGGCTGCTGGCCTTTCTGAGCAACCATTCGCTCTACGGTTTTGCGGTCTACTGCGTTCTGCTGGGGCTTGTGGTGCTGTTTCTCTGAGCGGACGCGGAATGCACCGCCACCGGAAACGACCTGGAAACAGCACTACTTTTACGGCGATCGCAGCGAGACTTCGAACAGCAGTCCGCCGTGTACGGGTGTTCCATAAGGCCTGCCGATCGTCCGCAGATGGCGTGCTGCTGAACTTCTACCAAAAGCACCGGTAGTTCAAGGTAGCTGCCGATGGCGGTAACCTGTTACATTTCGGATCATGGCCGAGCTGCTCGCTCAACTCATCTCCTGGATCGCTGCCCATCCGCACCTGGCGGGCATGGCGATCTTCGCTGTCGCCTTTGCCGAGTCCATGGCCGTCATCGGGCTCCTGGTGCCGGGTGCGGCCCTGATGCTGGCCAGCGGCGCCCTGATCGCCGCCGGTGCTCTTTCCTTCTGGCCGACCATGGCCTGGGCCGCTGCCGGCGCCATGCTGGCGGACGGGCTCAGTTTCTGGCTCGGCCACCGCTACCGCGAGGACATCCGCTCCTTCCGCCTGCTGGCGAAACATCCCCACATGCTGGCCCGGGGTGAGCGGTTCTTCCGCCACCATGGTGGCAAGTCCGTCTTCATCGGCCGTTTCGTCGGGCCGGTCCGGCCGGTGATCCCCATTGTCGCCGGCATGCTGGGGATGCGGCCCCTGCAGTTCGCCATCTACAATGTACTCTCCGGCCTGCTCTGGGCCCCGGCCTACCTGCTGCCCGGCATGGCCTTCGGCGCGTCCCTGAGTCTGGCCGGCGAAGTGGCGGGCCGCCTGGCCATGCTGCTTGGCACCGTTGTCCTTGGTGGCTGGCTGGTCTTTTCCCTGTCCCGCCGCCAGGTCCGCTACGGCCTGCAGCGGTTTCCCGTCTGGGAAGAGAAGTTCTTCCGCGCTGTCCGCAGATCACCCCTGATCCACCACTGGCTGGGCGGCCTGCTGTCCAGGGAGCTTTCCCTGCTCCGGCCCATTCTCTTCTTCTCCGGCCTCTTTCTTGTCTCCGGCTGGCTTTTTCTCAGGATCACCGTTGACGTGCTCCACGGCAGGCCGCTGGTCCTGGTGGACCAATATCTCTTCAACCTCCTGCAGGGATTGCGGACTCCCTGGGGCGATACCCTGATGACCCTGCTGACCATGAGCGGTGACGGGGTCGTCACCCTGGCCCTGGTGGTCATCGTCTCCGGCTGGCTCCTGTGGAAGGGGCACGGCTACTCGGCCCGTTTCCTGGCGATCACGGCCGGCGGCGGTTTCCTGCTTGCCCTGGTGGTCAAGAATGTCACCCGGATACCAAGACCGCTGGCGCTGTACCAGGGGGGACAACAGTGGGCGTTTCCCAGCAGCCATGCCACCATGGCCGTGGTGGTCTACGGTTTCCTGGCCCTGCTCTGCGGCAGGGAACTGCCACCTGGAAGGCGATGGCTCCCCGGCGCCCTTGCCACGCTGTTCATCACGGCCATCGGCTTTTCCCGGCTCTATCTCGGCGCCCACTGGTTTTCGGACGTGGCCGGGGGGTATGCCCTGGGCATTGCCTGGCTGATCCTGCTGGCGCTGAGTTACTTTCACCGCGTGCCGCCCTGTTCCTATCATGGATTGTGCCGCGTGGTGGTCGGTGTCTTCCTCCTTACGACCATGGTCCACTGGGTCGTTGGTTTCGACCGCAACCGGCAGCGGTACCAGGTGCAGCCGCTTGAGGCGGAGATCGGTTCTGAACAGTGGCTGGAGGGGGGATGGCGGCAGATGCCGGTGGCGCGGCAGGACCTTGCCGGGGAAAAGGAGCAGTTCTTCAATCTGCAGTACGTGGGCGGCACGGCCTGGCTGGAAAGGGAACTGGTGGCCCATGGCTGGCGGCGGCCGGTGCCGCTCGGGCCGGCAACCTGCCTGCGCTGGCTGGCCACCGATGCCGACCCCATGGACCTGCCGGTCCTGCCCCAGGTCCATGCCGGCCGCCACGAGAAGCTGCTACTCGTCAGGCGCTTGCCGGGTGCGGCCGGCTCCTTTCTCGCCCTGCGGCTCTGGCCGGCCGGAGTCCGGGTCGATGGCCGCAACGAGCTCTACCTCGGCACGGTGACAAGGATGGAGGTGCGCGGTTACCTTGGCCTGGTCCGTCTGCCGCGCACAGTGAAGGTCGTCTCTCCGGACAGTGTCGCGTCTGTTCCCCTGCCTGGCGGGAAAAAGGTGATCCGGGCCGATGGCCGGCCGCTTCTGCTCCTCTGGCAGCCCGGCGCGGCCCGTTGCGGGGAAGAAAGATAGCCGCCGGCGGGCCCGGGGTTGACGGCTTCAGGCCGTGCGCCGGCGCCACCATCTGCGGAGGTCGTCGTCGGTACAGGGCAGTGCCGGCGTAACAGTTCACCGCTATGCGGCGAGCCGCGAGCGCGTGCAGATGGCGTGCTGCTGAACTTTTACGCGATCTTTTATGGTTGTCAGGCGTTGCCCTGACCGGCGGAGATGGTATGTTCCCTGGCAAAGTCCAGCATCCTCCGGATGGAGCGCACCGCCTTTCTGCGGATGGTTTCCTCGACCAGGATCTCGTTGTCTCCGGTCTCCAGGGTACGGGCCAGATTGCGCAGGCCGTTCATGGCCATCCAGGGGCAGCGGGCGCATGACTCGCAGGTGGCGCCGGCCCCGGCATTGGGGGCCTCGAGGAAGATCTTGTCCGGCGCCGCCTCCTTCATCTTGTAGAAGATACCGGGTTCCGTGGCAACGATGAACCGCCGGTTCTCCATCCGCCGGGCGGCATTGATGAGGGCCGTGGTCGAGCCCACCTCATCGGCCAGGGCAATAACGTCTTCCGGCGATTCCGGATGTACCAGGATGGCGGCATCCGGATACTGCTGCTTCAGCCGCAGGATGCCGTCGGCCTTGAATTTCTCGTGGACCACGCAACTGCCGGGCCACAGCAGCATCTCGCATCCTGTCCGGCTGCGGACATAGGAGCCCAGGTATTTGTCCGGGGCCCAGAGGATCTTCCTGTTGTGCGCGGCCAGGTGCCGGACGATGGGCAGGGCGATGCCCGAGGTGACCACCCAGTCGGCCCTGGCCTTGACCTCGGCGCAGGTGTTGGCGTAGACCACCACCGTATGGTCGGGGTGGGCATCGCAGAAGCGGGAGAACACGTCCGGCGGACAGTCGAGATCCAGGGAACAGGTGGCCTCTGGGTCGGGCATGAGCACCCGTTTTTCGGGGTTCAGGATCTTGGCGGTCTCGCCCATGAAGCGGACACCGGCCACCACCAGGGTGGTGGCGGGATGTTCGGAACCGAAACGGGCCATCTCCAGGGAGTCGGCAACATGACCGCCGGTCTCGTCGGCGAGCTGCTGCAGGTCGTCGCTGGTATAGTAATGGGCCACCAGGACGGCGTTCTGCTCCCTGAGGAGTTTTTTGATCCGTTGGATCAGGGCCTCCTTTTCGCCCGGGGCATAGTCCGCCGCCTGTCGTTCGGCCTCGGCTCGTGCCTGCTCGATGAGGTCCTCGGCAATGGTGGGCGCGAGGTTGAGTTCTTCCCTGGTGATGCTCTCTGTCGTATCCATGATGGTGTCGCGGTTGATGTGAAAAAGCGATAAAAGTTCAGCAGTACGCCATTCGGAGCCTGCGCTTGCCTGCACGCGCCCGCAACAGTCACCGGTGGTACAAAATGGCTGTCGATAGCGGTGAACCGGATACGTAACCCCTCACGGGATGGCTAACCATCGGTTTGTCCGACCACAATGGTGTAAGCGCTCTCAGGGGCCGCAGATTTGTGCAGGAGTGCCTGGCCGCTATAGCCTACCTGTGCGGGCAGGCACGACCGTGCAAAGAGGTAAGCGAAGACTCCGTGCGGCTCCTGTGAGCGATTACCCGGATACACGTTCAGGGGTGGAGCAGGGGGCATGCAGACCGTAGCATCAATCTACTGGTACACGGTGGTGGTGTCAAGCGGGTGTTGGCTGCATGCGCCGGTCAGCGGAACGGGGCAGGGAGATTTCAGGTGAAAAAAGAGTGTCAGCCGGTGTATACCTGCTGCGGCTGCAGAGATCGTGCAGGAAAAGAGGACGACCGCTCTCCGCGTCGCCATCTGATCAGTTCAGCTTATTGCTACAACAGGGAACAATGACGCATAAAAAGAAAGATGCCACTTCGGCGCATGCCCTTGGCGGTACCTGGGTTCCGCTTTCCTCCTCCCTTATGTTCCTGGTCCGCCACGTGAAGCTCCTGGCCCTGGCCCTGCTGCTCGTGCTGTTCACGGGCCTGCTGACCTGGATCGGTTACCTGGAGGCCATCGATTTCATCGACAGCCTGACCGGCCATTTCTTTCAGCAGCCGCCGGCCGGCGAAGGGGTCCTCGGATGGCTGCTGTCCGGAGGCTGGCTGGTGCTCAAGTATGTCTTTGTCCTCGTCACGCGGGTGGTGGCCTTCTACCTGGCCTTTCTGCTCGCCTACTGCCTGACCACCCCGGGATACGTCTTTCTGAGTAACGCCACCGAGAAGATCTACCTGGGCGGCGCTTTCCCCGCCGAAGGAGGCTTTACTGTTTCCGGGGTGCTCACCGACCTGGTCGAGGGCATCAAGATCGGCGTGGTGGGCCTCCTGGTGACCGTGGTCGCCCTGTTTGCCAACTTTATTCCGGTCATCGGCCAGGGTGTGGTCTTCCTGGTCTATACCTTCTATTCCGCCCTGATGTTTGTTGATTATCCTGCCTCCAGCCTTCGCTGGAGCCTGGGCCGCAAGATCAGGTGGGTGGCCCGCCACCGGAACAGGTCTTTTCGCCTGGGTCTTCTGCCGGCGCTTGTCAGCATGGTGCCGCTGGTGAACATCTTTTTCATGGCCCTGCTCTTTCCCCTGTTCACCGTCCATGCCACCCTCAACTTCATATCCGTGGAGGCCGGTGAGGGGGCGTCCCTGCCGCCTTCCTGATACGCACTGCCCAGCTTCCGTCGTCGAGCCTGCGACGGCCAAGGACAGCGTGTCCTTCCTTTTCCGCCGAGGCGGGCACATTGTTCACCGGCGGGCCATCGTCCAGGATGATTTCCAGGACCTGTCCCGGTTCCAGGGCGGCCAGCCCCACCTTGGCATGGACCAGGTTCATGGGGCAGCCCACGCCGCGGCAGTTCTTTTTCGCGTCAATCCGCACTTCCGTCGTCATGTCCTTCTCCCTGTTGTTCTGAAATAATCTCGATCGGTTGACCCTCCACCTCGCCGCTGCGGATCCGGAAGGCCCGTGTCACCGGTTCCGGCCCGGCCATGGAAACGATCACGTAGCTGATCTCCGGATCGTGGGCCAGCCTGATGTCCTCGGCCGACGGCCGGGCCGGGGTCTCCGGATGGCTGTGGTAGACCGCCACCGGCCGCAGGTTGCGGCTGCGCATGTCACCGATGGCGGCAAACTGTTCGGCCGGTTCCATGCTGAAGTGATCCGCCGCCCCGTCGGTATTGGTGAGCTCGTAGTGGCGGCAGACCGTGTCGCCGCCGGCGGCCAGGTACCCACATGCCTCGCGGGGCAGTTCCCGTCTGGCATGGGCGATAATGGCGGCAAGGACCTTTTGCCTGATCTTCATGGTTTCTGCTTTGTCCGTTTCCATTGGCTTCCTCTTCTTCAGGCCAGTGAACACGCCGATTGCTCCATGTCCTCCAGCACGGTTATGGTCGGCGAGGCACCGCAGACGGGGCAGTCGTCCTGCGGCCGCAGGGGAACCTTGCGGAAGTTCATGGTCCTGGCATCAAAGGTGAGCAGGGCGTTGGTGAGTGGTTCGCCAGCACCGGTGATGAACTTCAGGGCCTCGGCGGCCTGAATCGTGCCCAGCATGCCGGCGATGGCGCCGAGAACACCTGCCTGGGAGCAGGTGGGAACGGTGTCCGCAGGCGGTGGCGTCCTGAAGGTGCAGCGGTAGCAAGCGGATTCTCCCGGTATAACGGTCATGGTCTGGCCGTCGAAACGGAGAATGCCGCCATGGGAAAAGGGAATCTTTTCCATGACGCAGGCATCGTTGATCAGGAACTTGGTGGGGAAGTTGTCAGCGCCGTCGATGACAAAGTCGTAGTCCCTGATGACCTCCCTGATATTGGCGGCGCAGAGGAAGGCGGGATGGGTCCTGACCCTGATTTCCGGATTGATGGCCTGCATCTTCTCTGCCGCCGAATCGACCTTGGCGATACCGATATCCCTTGTAAAGTGGATGATCTGGCGCTGCAGGTTGGAGATGTCGACATGGTCGTTGTCGACGATGCCGACGGTTCCCACTCCGGCTGCCGCAAGGTAGAGGGCTGCCGGAGCTCCCAGGCCGCCGGCGCCGACGATCAGGACGCGGGCGCCGCAGAGGCGGATCTGCCCTTCGACCCCGACATCCCGGAGCAGGATATGGCGGCTGTAGCGTTCCAGTTGCTGTTGGCTGAATGGTTTCATGGTGTTTTCAGTGCCTCCTCGAGATCTGTCAGGATGTCGCCGATATCTTCGATGCCCGCGGACAGCCGGAGCATGGTGGGTCGAATACCCATGGCCTCCTGTTCCCGCTCCGGGTATTCGGCAAAAATAGTCGAGCCCGGGTGCAGGATCAGTGTCT
>Ga0256840_1004604_pt1 | contig 10257 bp, 7 predicted proteins | sample 355202metaG_FD_185969 | JGI IMG/M metagenome (GOLD analysis project Ga0256840, IMG submission 185969) | Hydrothermal vent microbial communities from Mid Atlantic Ridge, Atlantic Ocean - 355-202 | ecosystem: Environmental > Aquatic > Marine > Hydrothermal vents | place: Atlantic Ocean: Mid...
GCGGTGCCTGCCAGTGGGGGGTCGGGTGCGGCAGGAGCCTTTGTCTCTCCCAAGATAGGCAAAGGTTCACCGCTGCAGGCATTGACCAACGAGGCGTATAGCTATGCGGTGGCATTCTACAGCAGGTACTTTCCAAAATATTTTGACCAAAGCGGTGTAGTCAGGATACCAAAAGACCTTGCCGACAGCGATACATTTGCGCAGTACGAAAAATACGATATTGATAAATATGAAAATATAGAGAGAGGCTTTTTTCTGCAACACGGTATCAAAAATGCGGAGAGAGGTTTTTGGTTTGGAGAGGCGGGTGTATGTGATGCGCCGCAGATGTGCCGTGCGATATGGGAGAGGGTGATGTTTAGGCAGTGTGATGTGGCATCGCTTGTACACGAAGAGGAGGGCTGGAAGCTTATCTCTCACGCATCAGAGCATGGAGGTGCAGCGCAGCCGCAACTGTACGCAAAAAACATTGTGTTGGCTACAGGATATCAGAATGATCTGCTCGATATGCGCTATATGGGAGTCAAGGGACTTTGGGGAAGTCGCGGGGATTATGCTTCGGATCTACATTTAAAAATATCACTGCACAAAAAAATATCCATATCAAAAAATATCAATGGTATCATCAAACTGGGCGCCACCCACATCAAAGCCAAAGAGCCCTGCGTAGCCTGTGATGGAAGACCTCTGGCAGATCTGGAGGTGCAGGCGGCAGAGATGGTCGATACAAGCGATTTCAAGCTCAAGGAGATCTTCTGTGGCATGCGCGCAGGAAGCAAGGACTATTTTCCTCTGGTGGGCAGGGTGGTGGATGTGCCGTGGATGCTGGAGCACTATCCGGGCATCCTCAAGGGAGCCAAGCCGCCCCTGAAACACCTGGAGGGTCTCTATGTGATGAATGGTGTAGGGGGTAGAGGTTTTGTTTTCGCTCCACTGATGGCAAAATGGCTCTCGGAACTGATTGTCGAGGAAAAGGCGATAGACAGCAGGGTCAGCCCGGATAGACTGTTTTTGAAATGGTGTAGAAAACTTTAACGCCGCCCTTTGGTCTGGACTATCGGATTTTCTTGATAGTTTTGTTATTTATTTTGTAGATGGCAGAGGGTCTGCTTTCACCGTTGAGTGGCTCGATGACCTCATCTGCCACAGCTCTGGCCCATGTTTCATCGTAGCGCTTACCACTGTGGTTGGCAGAGGTGCTGTATGCCCATTGGAGCTGCGATATCAGCTTGAGGTGTGCTTCATCTCTGATCACCCTGTATGAGTGCCCACTGGGCAAGATAAAGGTACTGCGTGATGCTCTGCGGAGTCTGTTCTTATGTACACTGGGGATCCTGCTAAATCTTTTCAGTGTGTCAAGTGTGTTAATAGCCTTGATGTAGGGTTTGTGGGGTGGGCGCTTTTTGATCGCCGTGAGCCTGTCGGCATCCTGTGAGATGAAGCCGACCGTGGTATCTGTTTGTGCCAGATAGACAGTGTGGGAGAGCGCCTCTTTTGTGCTGCCTTTCTGGGAGTGCATGGTCTTTATGAGAGATAATCCTGCAGTGCCTTGGGCTCAGTGACGCCACCTGTGGCTTTGAGTTCCTTGATCGCCTCTGCGGTGGCCAGTGCTGCTGCAATGGTAGTGAAATAGGGCACATGGTTGCTCAGTACAGACTGACGGATGGTCTTGGCGTCGTCTTTGCTGGATTTGTTATCAGAGGTGTTGATGGCCAGAGCGATCTCTTCGTTTCGGATCATATCATCGATATTGGGGCGACCTTCAGAGATCTTGAGTACTTTTTCAGAGGTGACGCCTGCCTTGAGTAGTGCAGTATGTGTACCAGAGGTGGCTACGATCTCAAAACCCAGTGCTTCAAACGCTTTGCCGATCTCTCCAGCCATTGGCTTGTCAACCTCTGTCAGTGAGACAAAGAGTTTGCCCTCAAGAGGGATGTTGTTCCCAGAAGCAAACTGGCTCTTGGCAAAGCTCATACCAAAGCTCTCAGAGATACCCATCACTTCGCCTGTAGACTTCATCTCCGGTCCCAGTATCAGGTCTGACCCAGGTAATTTATTGAAAGGGAAGACTGCTTCTTTGACGGCCACCAGGTTTTTGAGCGTGGGCTCCATGATCTTTTTGTCGAAGTTGACGACCTTGAAGGTGTCATAGAAACGAAGTGCCTCTCTCAGATTCCCCTGTATCATCACTCTAGTAGCTACTTTTGTCAGCGGTACCCCTGTGGCCTTGGAGACAAAAGGGACGGTTCTAGAGGCTCTAGGGTTGACTTCGATGAGATAGATCTCTCCTCTGTGAATGGCATATTGGATATTGAGCAGTCCCACCACGCCAAGACCCAGTGCGATTTCTGCCGTCTGTGTCTTGATCTCTTCCTGCAGTGCCCGCGAGATAGAGACGGGAGGCAGTGAGCAGGCGGAGTCACCGGAGTGGATACCCGCCTCCTCGATATGCTGCATGACGGAGCCGATATAGACCTCTTTTCCATCACAGATCGCATCGACATCTAGCTCTATGGCATTGTCCAGAAATTTGTCGATCAGTACCGGTGCATCATTAGAGACAGAAACGGCCTCGTCCATATACTCTCGCAGCTCTTCGTCACCGTATACGGTGCGCATACCACGACCGCCAAGTACAAAGCTTGGGCGCACAAGCACAGGATATCCGATGCGGTTGGCGATACTCATCGCCTCGTCTTTGGCAAAGGCGGTGCCATTTTCGGGTTGCCTGAGCCCAAGCTTATGGATAAAGTTGGAGAAGAGTTCTCTGTCTTCGGCCAGATCAATGACTTTGGCGGTCGTACCGGAGATCTTGGCACCGATAGCGGTCAGGCTCTTGGCAAGCTTGAGTGGGGTTTGCCCACCAAAGTGTACGATGACACCATCTGGCTTCTCCAGTTCGATGACACTGCGTACCCGTTCAAAATCAATCGGCTCAAAGTAGAGTATGTCGGAGGTGTCATAATCTGTAGAGACTGTCTCCGGGTTGCAGTTGTACATGATGGAGGTAATCCCCATATCCTCCAAAGCAAAGGAGGCGTGTACGCAGCAATAGTCAAATTCGATACCCTGTCCGATACGGTTGGGACCTCCTCCGATAACGAGTACCTTCTTCTTCTCGTTTCTCGCTGTGCTTGTAACAGCGGGGAGTTTTGTAATGTTTGTCGTGGAGTAGAGATAGGGGGTTAGGGCTTTAAACTCTGCTGCACAGGTATCTACCTCATTGTACTCAAGGGTGATGCCCAGCTTCTCTCTCGCGGTATAGATGTCGTTTTCGGAAAGCGTTACATTTTCTTTCTGGTTGATGACTTGGGCGATCATGGCATCGGAAAAACCTTCGGTCTTGAACTTCCGGAGTCGGGAAGCATCAGTGAGTAGTGCAATGTCCATGCTTCTTTCACTCTCTGCCAGCTCCTCGAGTTGATAGAGGAACCATCGATCGATTTTGCATAGATCAAAAACAGCATCCACGGCCATCCCCCTGCGAAGTGCTTCAAAGACATACAGTATGCGCTCCTCATTGGAGCGTCGGATCTCTCTCACAAGTGTCTCTCCGTCGCATGCGATAGGCTCAAATCCCTTGAGACCGGTCTCTAGTGAGCAGAGTGCTTTCTGGAAAGATTCCTTAAAAGTTCTGCCTATACTCATCGCTTCACCCACAGATTTCATAGCTGTGGTCAGAGTAGAGTCTGCCATAGGGAATTTCTCAAAGGTAAAACGGGGGACTTTGGTCACAATATAGTCAATGACAGGCTCGAAGCTGGCAGGGGTACCGGTAATATCGTTGGTGACTTCATCGAGTGTATAGCCGACTGCCAGCAGGGTGGCCACTTTGGCAATAGGGTACCCAGTGGCTTTGGATGCCAGTGCCGAAGAGCGGCTGACGCGGGGGTTCATCTCGATCACGATCATTCTTCCTGTATCGGGATTGATGGAGAACTGGACATTGGATCCGCCTGTATCTACACCAATCTCACGCAAGATGGCAAAGGAAGCATCCCTCATGTGTTGATACTCTTTGTCAGTGAGTGTCAAAGCGGGGGCTATGGTAATAGAGTCGCCAGTATGTACGCCCATAGGGTCGAGGTTTTCGATCGAGCAGATGATGATACAGTTGTCTGCACGATCACGGATCACCTCCATCTCGTACTCTTTCCAGCCAAGCAGAGATTCTTCAATGAGGATCTCTGAGATAGGCGAGGCCTCAAGCCCGCCTTGGACAATCTCTTTGTACTCGTCCATATTGTAGGCGACACCGCTTCCACCGCCTGCGAGGGTATAAGAGGCACGGATGATCAATGGAAAACCTATCTGCTTGGCTGCCTCCATTGCTTCATCCATGTTGTAAGCATAGTGAGAGACAGGAAGATCCATACCGATTTTTTGCATCGCTTCTTTGAATGCCTGCCTGTCCTCTCCCTTCTTGATCGCTTCAGGATTGGCACCGAGGAACTCAATGCCCTCAAGCATGCCTTTCTCATGCATGCTCATGGCGACATTGAGTGCAGTTTGACCTCCCATGGTAGGCAGTATGGCATCGACCTTCTCCTTTTGGATGATCTGAGCAATGACCTCTTCAGTGATAGGTTCGATATAGGTTCGATGTGCAAATTCAGGATCCGTCATGATCGTAGCGGGATTGGAGTTGATCAGAACGACTTTGTATCCGAGCTCCTTGAGTGTCTTCGCAGCTTGGGTGCCTGAGTAGTCAAATTCGCAAGCCTGTCCTATCACGATCGGGCCTGATCCTATCAACAAAATGGTTTTGATATCTTCGCGTTTTGGCATATGGGGAGTACCTCTATTTTTAGTTGTGTATTATACACAAATGTAGTATAGAGGGCTCTTATTTTCTACCGGAGGTTGCGCCCTGTATGATTATCTAAAGATATCCAGAGGATTCCTTTTGGGCGCTTCCCTTTTTTGTGGGGAGGGCGCTGTGTAGGCAGGCGGTTGTTTTGTATGTTTTTTTTGTGTATGTTTTTTTTGTGTATGTTTTTTTTGTCTGGCAGGCCTTCTGTTTGACTTGGGCTTTTTGGTCACAATGGGCTTGATTACTATTTTTTCTTTCGGGATCTCAAATTCACTGAGATCTACTTCTGATTCTTTGGTCTGCAGTGTTTTTGGAATACTGGTGACATTCTCTTCCATAGTTCTTCCGCTTTGGTTTGCATAGGTATAGTTTTGATCAGGCAGGGAACTGTTCTGGTCATAATAGGAGACCAGTCTAGGCATCGTATCCGTGATAAGGAAGAAGAAATTAGGATGCAGGGTGTCGGCAAAGGATTTGACATAGGCGGTCTTGTAGCTGTTTTCTACCTTCACACTCTCTACAGTTCCTACGGGGATATTGGCAAAAAATATACTGTCTAGTCCACTCGTCTCGACCCTGTCACCTATTTTGATATTGGCCCATTTCGGTATGTATTTAATGAGCATGTTTTCTTTGTCCACACCCTGTATAATGCCCGGCGTTCTGTTTTTACCTATAAATACAGAAAATTTGCATCGTGCATTGGAGCTCAGGTATCCATAGAGGTTCCCACCCTTCAATGCAGCAGTGCCACCGACTGTATTGTTCTGTATCAGTCCATAGACTTGGTTTTCTGTCAGTCTGTTTTTTTTAGGAAGGGTCAGCAATACTTCGTCAAAACTGTTGAGCTTGACATAGGAAACAGTGTCCACCAGTGTGATACTTTTGTAGGGCAACTTTTCCAAAGAGGGCAGCTTTTGGTACAGCGTATTGACCTGCTGTAGATAGAGTGTCTGATCCAAGAGATATTTTTTGAGTACCTTGTTCTCTCTGGTCAGTTTTTCAATACTCTCTTTTTGAAAAATATAACTCTTGCTTCTGTCTTCAACCTCTTGGGTAAGTTGTTTGTAGAATTGCTTGATAGGGCTGATGATGGAGAGGATCGCATTGTGGGTACGCTGGTTTTGCTGCGAAACGATGACAAAAAGCGCCACAAGCAAAAGGAGGACAAAAAGGAGGCGCGACTTCATGGAGGAGACTACTCCTCAAAGGAAGTTTGCTGTAGAAGATCCAGCTCGTCCAGGACTTTTCCTGTCCCTTTAGCCACTGCCAGAAGCGGATCTTCAGCAATATACACTGGAAGTTTTACCGCATCTGAGAGATACTTGTCCAGTCCTCTGATGAGTGCGCCCCCTCCAGTAAGGACGATACCGTTCTCTACGATATCGCCAGCAAGGTCAGGCGGTGTTTCCTCCAGTACGGACTTCAACGCTTCAGAAATTTGTCTCAGTGGATCAGCCATAGCCTCTCTAATGTGCTCGCTGGTGATATCTATAGAGGTAAGGATGCCTTCTACCTGGTCTCTTCCTCGCACGATCGTAGTGAGATCCTCCTCTAGCTTGACAGCAGTACCGATTTTGATCTTGAGTTCTTCGGCTACCCTATCGCCAATCAGTAGATTGAACTTCCTTTTGACATAATCCGAGATAGCATTGTCCAGCTTGTCTCCTGCTACCCTGAGCGATTTACTAAGTACCAGCCCACCCAGTGAGATGACACCGATCTCTGTGGTACCGCCACCGATATCCACCACCAAGTTGCCATTGGGCTCCTTGACGGGGAGTCCTGCACCGATGGCTGCTGCCATGGGTTCTTCAATCAGATAGACAAAGCGAGCGCCGGCATTCATCGCAGAATCCCTGACAGCTTTGCGTTCCACCTGCGTCAAGCCATAAGGGACGCAGATGATGATACGGGGCGCGGAAATGCCACGGCCGTGTACTTTTTTGATGAAGTACTCGATCATCAGTTCTGTGGTGCGGAAATCCGCGATCACACCATCCTTCATAGGTCTGATTGCTTTGATGTTTCCTGGTGTCTTGCCTACCATGTCTTTGGCTTCCTGTCCTACGGCCAGGATGGTTTCCTGTCCATGCTTGTTGACTTGTATGGCAACGACGGAAGGCTCATTGATGCTGATGCCCTGTCCTTTGATAAGTACCAGGGTGTTTGCTGTTCCCAGGTCAATAGCCAGATCTTTAGAGAAAGAGCCGAACAGTCTTTTTAATAGTCCCATGGTTATATTCCTTCTTTATGCACTTTTTTTATTTTTGAGATAGAGCGGCTCTGCACCCTTGTTGACCACATCGGAAGTGATGACCACTTCATACCCTTTGAGTTCCGGCAAAGAGTACATTATATCCAAAAGTATCTCTTCCATGATTGAACGCAAACCCCTGGCACCGGTTTTCCTGTCGATCGCCTTTTGGGCGATCAGAGAGAGTGCCTCCTCTTCAAAAGTCAGTATGGTGCCATCGAGCTCAAAGAGTTTTTGGTACTGCTTGAGTATGGAGTTTTTTGGCTCCGTCAGGATCCGCACCATATCCTCTTGTGTGATCTGACTCAGTGTGGCAATGACATGCAGCCTACCGATCAGCTCGGGAATGAGCCCAAAATGGACGAGATCATCCGGCTCGACCTGATGAATGAGGTTCTGTACCTCTTTGTTGCTTCGCTTCTTCTGACCGAAACCCATTGTGTTATCTCCCAGTCTCCGCTTGATAATCTCTTCAAGGCCGTCAAATGCGCCACCGCAGATAAAGAGGATATTGGCAGTGTCAAGTTGAATGAATTCCTGATTGGGGTGCTTGCGACCACCTTTGGGAGGGATATTGACGATAGAACCCTCAATAAGCTTGAGCAGTGCCTGCTGTACTCCTTCACCGGAGACATCGCGTGTGATAGAGCGGTTTTCACCCATTCTCGCCACTTTGTCCACCTCGTCGATAAAGACGATACCTTTTTCTGCCTTATCAACATCTCCGTCTGCAGCCTGGAGTAGTTTGGTGAGGATATTTTCCACATCTTCACCTACATAGCCTGCCTCTGTGAGGTTGGTCGCATCGGCAATGGCAATAGGCACATCCAAGAACCTGGCAATCGTTTGCGCCAGCAGGGTTTTGCCGCTTCCTGTGGGGCCCAGAAGAAGGATATTGGATTTGGCGATCTCTACATCATTGTCTGTTTCATCTCTAAAGAGTCTCTTGTAATGGTTGTATACTGCAACAGAGAGTGTCTTTTTTGCTTCCTCCTGTCCAATGACATACTGCTTGAGTTTTTCATTGATCTCTTTGGGCAAAAGAAGATGGGGGTTGAACTCAGCACCGATCTCCTGCTCCTCTTCACCAAAGAGTATTTTGTAGGCAGAGACGACACAATTGGAGCAGATATAGGCATCCGTTCCGGCGATCAGAGGGTTGTCTCTGTTTTCCGGACTTTGGCAGAAGCTGCATTTTTTAGTTGACATTGGTTTTCCTTTTGAATGGGACCCCTCGTTTGGAGTCCACAATAAATCTATAAAATGGTTGAAGCATTTCTGCTGTTTCTTTCTCTAAGGCATTCTGCGCATTCTCTTTAGGAGAGTGTTCTGAAAGGAGCCCGGTGTAGGCTTTCTGGATACTCCTTTGCGCTTCGGCGGAGAAATGCTTTTCCAGGGCCTCTTGGTGCAGTCGAGTGATCTTGGCCCGGTTGCCTTCTGCAGTACAGTAGGGAGGCAGATCCTGTGTGAGTGCGGCACCCTCTGTTAGACAGGCATAGCTGCCGATCTCCACGAACTGATGCACTGCCGTATCGCTACCAAAGGAGACATAATCTCCTGCGATCACATGCCCTCCGAGTGCCGCATCCTCTGCCATAAGGCAATGGCTTCCCAACTGTACATCATGCCCTATATGTATGCCACTCCTCATCTGGTTGTGGTCTCCTATGCGTGTCATCATGCCGCCATGCTCTGTGCCGGCAGTGATAAAGATGCGGCTGCCGATGGTATTGTTATTCCCTATGCATAGTCCCACTTTGTCTGAGGTAGTTTTGATGTCCTGTGGCGCAGTGCCCAGCACTGTATGATCGTCGATCGTATTGTTGTCACCGATCGTGGTATGTCCATCGATGACGACATGAGAGGCAATACGGTTGTTTTCACCTATAATGACATTGCTACCGATATAGCAGGCATTGCCAATTATCGTGCCTTTTCCGATAGAGGCCTTCGGGTCGATGACGGATGTTGGATTCATATGGCTCAAGTGATCTGTCTACTTATCTACGATCATCGCTTTGAGCTCCGCTTCTGCTACCAGCTTCTCATCGACAAAGGCTTTGGCAGAAAATTGCCAGACGGCACCACGGTGTTTGAGGACGGTAATGCGGTAGATCAGCTGATCCCCTGGTGTGACCGGTGCACGGAACTTTGCTTTGTCTATACTCATAAAGTAGACGACTTTGTTTTCCTCATTGGCGGCATCCTCCTCATTGAGACTCTTGAAAGCCAGGATGCCTCCCGCCTGTGCCATACCTTCGATGATCATGACGCCAGGATAGATAGGGTGGTCAGGAAAATGCCCTTGGAAGACGGGTTCAGAAATAGAGACGTTTTTATACCCCTCTATAAAAGTGCCTTTGTCGATCTTGGTGACACGATCCACCAGTAAAAAAGGATAACGGTGGGGAAGAATTTTTTGAATATCCATGACAGTCAGACGCATCATTTTTACCTTTTAGGACATATTTTTGATTCAGTTTTTGATTGATATTCTATCGAAAATTATGTAAATCTATGGTTATGTCAGCCGAACAAGCTTTTCCTGGACATCTTCATAGGTTTCAGTCTCTAAAAAGATCTCTATTTTGTTGTCTGGGATCTCTGCTACCACAAGTATGGCACTGAGATCATAGGCGGAATGCAACAGCTGCTGCCTGATCTTGATCTCCTGGGCAAAAGTGGGAGGGTGGTAGAGCAGTGCCGTCACTGTGGGGAAGTGGGTACCGGCGAGCAGATTATAGTGCTCCAGTGAGATAAATTTGACTTCATCTCTGCTCATATGATGGAGCTGATCTGTGTGGTACTCAATGCGCCCTCTGGTGTATGCTTTTTTGAGTGTGGAGTAGGGGAGAAAATGGGAAGACACCGTTCTTTTGCGTACCTTGAGCCATCCGTTGAGTATGCGCCAGTTCAGGAAACGCTCCTTGATGATCCGATAGGGCTGCTCTGCTGCTTCAAGTGTGAGCCGTTCTTCATAGAGTGCGAGCCGTGCTTCGATGGATTCGGGCTGGATCTGCCCCGAGAGTGGTGTGAAAAGCTCATCTGCCAGCCGTTGCTGCTGTTCCCTCTGTAGGGTGAGGCCATAGAGGCAGCCGCAATAGTCCTGTCGGTAGAGCTGGGACTCCTTTGCCAGGATATTTTGCTCCTGGGTACCGGAGGCTTTTCGATAGTCCGGTGCCACAAA
>Ga0256840_1004605_pt1 | contig 10256 bp, 5 predicted proteins | sample 355202metaG_FD_185969 | JGI IMG/M metagenome (GOLD analysis project Ga0256840, IMG submission 185969) | Hydrothermal vent microbial communities from Mid Atlantic Ridge, Atlantic Ocean - 355-202 | ecosystem: Environmental > Aquatic > Marine > Hydrothermal vents | place: Atlantic Ocean: Mid...
ACTATACAAGTATTTGATTCGTCCTGATTCAATTACGACAAGTTATAGTGCTAAACATATTATGGATTATTTTAAAGGATTTGAGTTACTTTATGATTTTCTTGAAGGGAATGATCTTGTTACTCGTTATAAAAACGATTTTTTTGTCTATATTGATACGAATATGACTTTTTATTCTACAAAAATTATTGAATCAAATATGGATGAAAATACTAAATCTCAATATCTTCGTTATTTGTTAGTTATGAAAATGGGGTTTATTGGTTCTATAGAGAGAGTCAGGTCAAAATCTCAAGATGAGTTGTTATTTTTATTAAAAACTACCCACTCTCAAAAAAATATTGATGTTTGAACCTGAATCCGTGAGGCTAATACGGACATGAGGGATAAGGTATTGGTTTTACAGCGGAATTAAAAAATCTTAGCTTCACCCATAGGTTAAGCGGGTATTTTTTAAACCGCTGTGGAATCAATAACTTGTTCATCATGCCGTAGTAGCCTCACGGATTCAGGTTGAAATAAATGGAGGGACTTATGAGGATTGTTGCTGTTATAACTGTGAGGAATGGAATAGATTATGTGAAGCAGTGCATTACTCATCTTATTAAAAATAAAATAGAAGTAGCAATTATTGATGAGTCATCTACTGATGGTAGCTATGAGGTCTGTGAAACCTTTCTGGGTTCTGGGCTGTGTGAATTGCAAAGAGTGGATTATCCTGGTTTCTTTTCGTTAGAACGTCAGCTACAAATAAAACAAGAATTAATTGATAATTTACAAACAGATTGGGTAATTCACCATGATATTGATGAATGTCTTGATCCGCCAAGTACAGAGTTTGCGAGTTTGTATGAATCAATGCTAAAAGAGGATAAAGAGGGTTATTCTGTCATTAATTTTAATGAATTTGTTTTTTTACCGTATGAGGAGTATTCAAGTTTTTATAATAGCCCTTATTATTATTTTTTTGAGCCGTTTAAACCGCGTTTAATGAGAGCTTGGAAAAAAGATAAAAATCTTTCTAGTTTGGAGTCTGGTGGTCATCTTTTACGGGGGGAGGGTGATTTATCTCCCACTTATCATAATTTAAGGCATTATATGTTTACTAGTCAACAGCATGCTTTTGATAAATATTCAAAACGAACTTTTAATGAGGCTGAGCTAGGGAAAGGTTGGCATAAGAATAGGGTCGGGATTTCTCGCGAAAGCCTGATTTTTCCAGAGAAAGAAAGTTTGGAAGTTGTGAAAAATAATTGTTTTAACGAGTTAAGTACTAATAAGCCGTGGCAACAACATTATTGGGAAAGTTGATGCCATTTATCAAATAGTAACCATTCTTGGGTATCGTTTGATAATCCACAACTAAATCATATTTGTATTAAGGTATAATAGATGTCTTGTCAATATCTTAGTTTGGTTATTATTATGATTTCCTTTTTTATAGCTGCCCATAAAAAAAATAACCTATTTTATGTTTTTTATTTATTAGCCCTCTTTTTTTTCTTGTCTTCTTCTGTAATAGCACATGATTTTCACGGAACTTCTCGGGATGATGCTTATTGGGCTAAATTAGCGCAAGAGTATCCTTCTTATCCTATTCCTGGCACGGCTTCTTTTAAATCTTTAGAGTATTCTAAGCAACGATATTCCGAGCAAAAACGTTTTAAGCAGGCTTCAAGTCCTGCTACTGATGGTCGTTGGAGTGAAGTGATTAAATGGCCTCATGTTGCTGTATCAGCAGCCAATTTACCCGATGGACGTATATTGACTTTTTCTTCATGGGGTCGAGATCGTTTTTTTGCTAATTGGCAGGGTGAAGAGTATACCCATGCAGCTATTTGGAATCCTGAGACTGATGAAATTATTGAAAATGATCATACCTCTCGTGATTTATTCGCGGCACATCTGGTTATGTTGGAAGATGGACGTTTAATTTTAACTGGTGGTAATAACAGAACGCCTTTTACGACCTTTTATGATTTTAAAACGGATCAATGGTCTAAAACTGAGGATATGAATCGAGGACGTTGGTATCCAACAAGTTTGGCGATGCCTAATGGTAGTGTGTTTACGGCTTTGGGTACGGGCGGTGGGCGTTATCCTGAATTATGGACTAAAGAGGCAGGTTGGAAGCTTTTGACGGGCATTGATTTACAGCCTGCAATTTTAGACTTTAATCATTATGAGCGCGAGTGGTGGCCTTATTTTTATGTTGATCCTAGAGGTAAGATTTTTCATGCAGGGCCTACCCCTAAAATGCACTCAATTAACCCTGAGGGTGTGGGGAGTATTACGCAAATAGGCCCAGAAATACATGATTGGTATCCTAAGCATGGGGTAACGGTGATGTATGAGAAGGGCAAAATATTGGTTGCGGGTGGGGCAATATCGGGGAATAACTTAAAAAGTACCAATAAAGCGATGATTATTGATATTAATGGTAGTTCGCCTATTGTGACCCCTATTGATTCTATGAAGTATGCGCGTAAATTTCATAATGGCGTTATTTTGCCAACAGGAGAGGTGCTTGTTGTTGGCGGCAATACTTCTGGTATAAAATTTAATGATGCGGGTACGATTCTGCCGTCTGAAATCTGGAATCCCAAAACAAGAAAATGGCGTGAAGTAGCAAGTATTTCTGTTCCGCGAAATTATCATTCTGTCGCCTTATTAATGGCTGATGGGCGTGTTTTTTCAAGTGGTAGTGGTTTATGTGGAAAGTGTACCGCTAATCATTTAAATACGCAGATTTATTCACCCTCTTATTTATTTGATGAGAATGGTGATTTAGCCGAGCGTCCTGTTATTAATAATGTGCCTGATAGTATCAAACATGGTCAAAGTTTAACGCTTAATAGCGATAATGATATTAGCAAGTTTACATTGATAAAAATGTCCGCTACGACACATGCGATTAACACTGATTTACGTTTTATTGAAGTGCCTTATAACTCGGCTGGCAATGGCGTGTATACGCTGACTTTTCCTGCCAATAAAAATGTATTAACACCAGGTTATTGGATGTTGTTTGCGATTAATTCAAAAGGTGTGCCATCTAAATCAAAAATTATACAAATAAAAACACAGGGGACCCCAGTAATAAGCCAGCCTCAGAATCAATATAATTTACTTGGTTCTGCTATCTCCTTAAAAATTGAAGCATCTGATCCAAAGGGTGAGATGCTGTTTTTTAGTGCTTCAAATCTTCCACGAGGCTTATCAATAGATAGTCACACGGGCATGATTAGCGGTACGGTAAATTTTGAAGAGACTAAGCTTGTAACGATCACAGTAAGTAATGGAAGTACAAAAAGTGAAGCTTCTTTTGAATGGCAGATATACCCTAGTGGAAATATTGCGGGTGTTTCCTATGAGTTTTATACAAGCAAAGGCGTAGCTTGGAATCAGTTGCCTGATTTTGCAATGCTCACCTCAGATGAAAATGGTGTGGTTAATAATATTTCACTACCCGCTACTATACCTAGTCATATTAATGATTATTATGCTCTGCGTTTTTCATCAAAATTGCTAATTAATACGGCAGGTGATTACACCTTTTTTCTAAAATCCATCAATGGAAGCAAGCTCTGGATTGATGGTACTTTAGTGATTGATAATGACGGTATCCATGATGTGCAAGAAAAACGGAAAATAGTTTTTCTTGAAAAAGGGGAGCACAGGCTTGTTGTCGCGTATTTTAATAATGACTCAAATGGTTTATTGACGCTCCAATATCAGGGGCATTTATTTACAAAAAGAAACATACCTGATGGAGGCTTATTGCAGAACCCCTTAATCAATGTTCCTCCTCAGATATTGAGTCAGATTCAGCCTCAGACCTTTAATATTAATATGAATGTTGATTTGCCTATTATTGCCGCTGATGCAAATAATGATCCTCTGCATTATTCTGCTACTGGTCTTCCGCTTGGCTTGCAGATAAACCCATCAACAGGGCGTATAACAGGAAAGCCCTCGGTGATTGGAGAATTTAACAGCACAATCATTGTTTCTGATAATCATAATCTGACAAAGACACTGGATATTGAGTGGACTGTTGTAGGCCCTTTGACTATAGAACCCTTTAATATCAGACCAAGACGTACAAGTTATACCCATCACTATGCTGCCCATACCAACGGTGGAATTAATAATCAATATCAGTGGGATTTTGGTGATGGCTCTGCTTCAACGGGATTCTCATCAAGCCCGTCGATTACACATCAATTTACTGATCCTGGTCGCTTTATTGTGACCTTAACCGTAAAAACAAAAGATGCAAATGGTAATGAACAGCATGTAAGTCACCAGTTTATTCAGCCTGTTTATAATCGTGAGGTATCTAAAACGGATCATCCATCAACATCGATGAGTATTGTCTATGATCAAGACTCTAGCAATATTGACCGTATTTGGAACGTCAATCCAGATAATGATACGGTTTCAGTCTTTAATGCTTTGCAGTATAGCAAGCTGGCAGAAATAGCCGTTGGCAAACAGCCACGCTCTCTGGTTAAAAATCTTCAAACGGGCAATGTTTGGGTAGCAAATAAAGATTCTGCAAGCATTAGTATTATTGGTTCAGATTCCTTGCAGGTGATTGATGAAATCACGTTACCTAGAGCTTCTCAGCCTTATGGGGTTGTTGTTTCTCCGGCAGATCATTTTGCTTATGTCACATTGGAGGCAACGGGTAAACTACTACAAATAGATACGCAGACTAAAAAAATTACCAAAACACTGAATATTGGAGACAATCCACGTCATTTATCTATTACAACTAAAGGTGATAAAATCTATGTGAGTCGATATATCACACCGCTATTGCCAGGTGAAAATACGCTTAATGTAAAAACTGAAATTAATGGTCAATATTATGGTGGTGAACTCTTAGTGATTGATGTTGATTCGTTCAGCATAAGCGATACAATTATACTCAAGCACGGTGAGCAGCCAGATTCAGCGCGTTCGGCACGAGGTATTCCAAATTATCTTGGTACAGTTGCCTTATCGCCCGATGGTTTGACCGCATGGATTCCATCCAAACAGGATAATATTAAACGTGGTGGATTCCGTGATGGCAATCCTTTAACCTATGATACGGTTGTGCGTAGTGTTACATCAAGAATCGACTTAGTGAATGGTGTTGAGCAAACACTAAAACGGGTTGATCACGATAATGCTGGTATTCCCAGTGCGGCTACCTTCGGTCGCTATGGCAATTTGCTCTTCGTTGCACTCGAAGGCAGTCAAGAGATTGAAGTTGTTGATGCTTATGCCAGTGAGCCAATTTTCCGTTTTGAGTCAGGTGGTCATGCTCCGCAGGGTTTAGTGGTGTCTGCTGATGGTTTAAAACTCTATGTACATAATTACATGGAGCGCACCATTGCTGTTTTTAACCTTGAAGATTTAGTGCTGGAAGGGAAAAATCGCGTTCAATTACTGGCAACTTTGCATTTGGTTAATAATGAAAAACTGCCACAGGATATTTTTAAAGGTAAGCAGTTATTCTATGATTCAAAAGATTCTAGGCTGGCAGCTGAGCGATATTCCAGTTGTGCCCAATGTCATAATGAAGGACGCACAGATGGTCGTGTCTGGGATAGTTCAAATTTTGGTGAAGGTTTAAGAAATACAATCAGCTTAGTGGGTCACGGCGAGAAAAATGGCTTGCTCCATTGGACGGGCAATTTTGATGAAGTACATGATTTTGAAGTGCAAATCCGTACAATGTCGGGTGGTGAAGGTTTGCTATCAGATGCTGATTTTGAAGCAACTAAAGATCCTTTAGGACCTAAAAAAGAAGGTCTCAGTGTTGATATGGATAATCTAGCAAAATATGTAAATTCATTGAATAAAGTACCCGATAGTCCCTATAAGAATGTTGATGGCTCATTGACTGCTGATGCCAAAAAAGGTGAGCAGCTCTTTTTGGAAAAAGGCTGTGATGACTGTCATTCAGGAGCATTCTTTACCGATAGTGCCAGAGATAATCTACATGATATTGGCACAATGTACGAGGGCAGTGGTAAACGTCTTGGGGGTGAGTTAAAAGGCTTTAATACACCGACATTACTCGGTTTGTGGATGACCGCACCTTATTTGCATGATGGCTCTGCAGCAACTTTGCAAGATGCTATTAAGGTGATGCGCAATAAAGCCAATCATGAAATACGCACAACAGCACATGAACGTGATCTACTGGCAGCTTATTTGACGCAGATAGACTCAAAAACAAAGCAACCTAGTACTGCTGATGATAATGATGGCGAAACAGGTGGAGGTAATAGCAACGGGGGTGGCTCAATTGGTTTGGAGCAATTATTGATATTACTTTTCTTGCTTGTCTTGATAAATAAACGTCAAAGAATATGGCGTTATCAAAAAGTGTAAAAAAGGGGGGGGATGGGTAATATCCTGAATCCGTGAGGCTAATGTGGATATGAGGGAAAAGGTATTGGCTTCACAGTGGAATTAAAAAATCTTAGCTTCACCCATAGGTTAAGTGGGTGTTTTTTAAACCGCTGTGGAATCAATAACTTGTTCATCGCAGTAACCCCAGAAAATTGGCTAACCATGCAGAATCGATACTTGAAGGGATTTGCAAGCGGACATCTTTGTAATGTAGCTGGATAGTGGGTGACTGTGTTATTTGTACAGGTTGCTGGATTTTAACAAAGGCAGAAGTCATCTCAGGCTGATCGACAAGACGCATGATTTCAGTTTTGCGTTTACTGAAATATTTGGCATTGATTTGCTGTTCGCGACAAAATGCAGCAGCACTCAATCCACTTCCCGGTTGTGCTTCGATTAATAATTTCCAATCTTCCGTGTTCCGATACTTGCGCTTAGCCATACTAGCTCCTTTAAAATGGAGCTTAGTTTAATGTTAATCGAGATCTTAGCTAGGCGGGGTTTGCTAGACGTTTACGAAAAATCTGTCGCTATTTTTCTGCGCTAAATTCTAATCGACTTAATCAGGTTTTCCTTAAAGAGATGCCTGTCTAATTATGCCTCGTCCAGCTATTCTTGCTTTAATTGCCTGTGCTAGTTGATGAACTGCCATTGCATAATGGCTGCTGTGGTTATAGCGAGTGATTACATAGAAGTTTTTGCCGCCTATCCACAGCTCATCACCGTTATAAGTATTGAGTTTAATTAGGCTCGCTTTACCAGAAATAGTACCAAGATTGCTTGCAATAATGCCTTTGTTTCTTAGGCGCGATAGGCTGTGTTTGCTTTTGAAGCCAGTTTTCATTGATCGGTATTTTCTGTTGCTCGCCATTGCTGGGACGGCTACTGTGCCACCTCTGCGCCAACCATGTTTCTTAAAGTAATTTGCAACGCTACCAATAGCATCTTGAGGTGTCCAGAGGTTGATACCGCCTCTACCATCAAAATCAACACCATAGCGTTTTATATTGCTTGGCATAAATTGACATAGCCCTAATGCACCTGCGTAAGAAGCCATTGGCTGTAAAGGGTTAAGCCCCGTGCGACGAGTCATTAATAAATAGCTTTCTAATTCTTTTCTAAAGTATTTTCCACGTCGAGGATTATTAAATCCCATTGCTGCAAGTGCGTCAATTGCTCTATTTTTGCCAACATTTCCACCATAACGAGTTTCTACGCCAATAATACCTAAGATGTATTCTTGTGGGACTCCATAGCGGTCTTCTGCGCGCTGTAAGGCTACACGATTAGCACGCCAGAATTGTACGCCCTTACTAATTGTTTTTTCGGTTAAGAAATTACTGCGGTAACGTGTCCAGCGACCAGGGCGACGTTTTTTGTGTGACTTTCGACGACCATAGGCATCAGCATAAGCCATTCTTTTTAAAAAGGCTGTTGATTTGGTGTTGGAGAAAATATAGTTCAAATAGCCGCGATCAAATCCGTATTTTGATGACATCATATTGATGAAAGAAATGGTTTGAGGGTTATGTGCATAATCACCACGCAAAGACGCATAGCGAATATTTTGGCTTGGTGCACGATAAACCTTTTTCTGGACTATCCTTCTGATAGGCTTTCTGCTTGCAATATGGTGTTGTGCCATGCGTTTGCGTTTTGCTAGTTGATTCTGTTTTCTGATTTTCGCCTGTTGACGGGCTTTGGCTTTGGTCTTAGCTTTAGCTTTAGCTAGAGCGACTCTTTTACGGTCTTGTTTCTCTAGTTGAAGAGCAAGTTTTTCAATAGCTTCTGCTTCATCTGTTTTTTTTGTGTTAATTTGGTATTTTGTGACAGGTTTAAGTGTAGACTTTTCTGGTTTATTGGCACTACAGCTCACTAGGCTTGCTGTTATCAGGCAAAAACAAAAACCTTTTATTATTTTACTTTTATTCATTTTTTTAATTTCCCCGTTAGAAACTTCATCCAGAAGATTGTAAGGTACCATTCTACACAGGCAAAATAAATGCAAGCTTAATGAGTTAAGAGATTGTTGGGTAATGGGAGTCGAAACGAAAGGCGTAAAGCAATGTTACGGATATACCCTAATCACCAGATAGAAAACATGATGATAGTACAAGCCTTTGATTCCATAGAATATCCCAGAAATAATCGAGATTAACCTACGGGTGAAACGATTATTTTTCGAATATCCTATGAAACCAAATACTTGCACTCTCATTTGCGTTTCTATCTGGGGATTAGGGCTATAAATTGAACCCACTTTAGTTTCATGGGTTCAGCTATAATCTACTTCTTATTGAAAACTCCCCAGTCTGAGAAATCTGCCATATTTCCTGCTTCTTCGGCAATAGGCGGGAACTGGTTTACAATAGCATCGCTTACAGTTACAGGGTCTGGTGTGCTGATATAAGGAAAGCGCCATCCGCCAGGCATTACACCTAGGTCACGTGGCCCGCCCATTGCTGTATCCCAAGCTTCATCAGTAAAGTCAGTATAGAAATCAGGCCATATATTTCTTTTGTCTCCCCACGCTTTTTTTCGTTTCTTTTTGCTTTTATTGAAGAAAGGCATGTTGCCTCTATTGTTTCCAAACATATTATTCATCGGATTGCTGGGCATTCCAAATGAGTTGCCATTGTTATTAAAGGGAAAGTTTCCATTTGAAAATGGAAAGAAATTGTTATTTCTTGAGTTGCCAAAAGGCATCAAATTATTTGAGAAAGGAAATCCATTATTAGTATTTTGTCGAGTATACGGGTATCTAGGGTATTGCTTTTGATAGGCTTGGTTTGGCATTGATCTGGGCATGGCTCTTGGCATAGTTCTCGGCATAGTTCTCGGCATGGCTCTCGGCATTGCTTGTGGGGGGTATTGACCATAAGCAGGTGGAGTGAGCCTATTATTAGTATTTGTGGGATAGTGTGGCTGTTGCGGATAAGAGCGATTATAGTTATGACTTGGAGCCTTCGGCATTCTATTTAAGATTGGCTGAGAAGGTGCTTGCGGAGGATATACATACCCATTTTTAGCATAATTATTGGTGCTTATTTCATCAAGGGCATTGGCTGGTGGAAAGACAGGGTTTGTATCGGCATTAGTCGTGGTCGCAGTCATTGCAAGCAAGACTGCAAAGCTTGTTAATAATGTTTCTTTGAGTAGTTTCATATCTATTTTCCTAAGTTGTACCGATTCGTATAATTACGCTTACTATAATATTAGCATATACTAATATAGTTTGCATTAGAAAAGAAAATAATAATCTGTCTTTTGTGATGCTAAGGACTTGATCAGGGTTTCCTTAACATTTGATATGTGATGCAAGGTGTCTATTAATAATTTCCATGTAATTTTCTCTATTACAAAAAACGCAAAAACAGGGGGGGATGGGTATGTATGGGTATTTATTTATCAAAAACTTTAATCCTGACTTCTTCCTGCTGTTTCGGGGTGAAAAATCATATATTGCTTATCCTTCAATCAATCAAAATAATCCATATATATATATATATAAGTAGAACAAAAATAAAACAAAGCTCATTCTCTTCTTTAGGTTTTATATTTATCCATTTAATTCAATTTAATATCTTTTTGTCGTTCTAGTAATATTGTCTAACTATTTGTCTTTTCAAGAAGTTTTACTACAAAACAAAGTTTTGTTTTGTGGTAAATTAGTGCTAATATTGGATAATAGTGGTGATTTGTGGAGAATTGTGGATTTATTAATTCTATATTTGTTACGAATTACTAGAAGTTTATTTTACCAAAATGGCGAAGAATGGCGTGTTTAGAGGGATCTCAAATTTAAATATCGATAGTAAGGGGCGGATTGCTATTCCGACCAA
>Ga0256840_1004606_pt1 | contig 10256 bp, 9 predicted proteins | sample 355202metaG_FD_185969 | JGI IMG/M metagenome (GOLD analysis project Ga0256840, IMG submission 185969) | Hydrothermal vent microbial communities from Mid Atlantic Ridge, Atlantic Ocean - 355-202 | ecosystem: Environmental > Aquatic > Marine > Hydrothermal vents | place: Atlantic Ocean: Mid...
TGAGACTATTGATGTCAAAGTATAGAGGAAAAACCAATGAGCAGAATCAAGTCTAAAAAGTACAATGGAGTCTACCTAAATCATCTTGCAAATAAAGATGTCAGTTATTCTATCACCTATAAAAATGGATACAATAAACTCACACGATTTACAGTGGGTAAAAAATCTGAAGGCATTACAGAAGTTTATGCTTACAATAAACGTAATGAGTTCATTCATAAAGTGCGATTGGGGGAAGACCCTATTGCTCACAAAAAGAAAAAGCATATCGTCACGCTAGGTAGTCTTGCCAAAGTCTATTTCGATGACAGACGGTGCATGACTTGTGAAAACTGTAAAACCTTTCATGCACTTAGTGAGAATGCACAGAAGAACAATGATTCTCTAGTCTGTACCTACAGAAAAGTAAAACACCAATACAACAAATACATGAAACACATAGAACCTAAATTTGGCAAAGCCAATATAGCTACTATGAGAAAAGATGACGTTTCAAAATTTCGTCAATCATTACTTGCACAGGAGAAGTCATCAAGTACCATCAATGGCATCTTGCAACTTTTAGGCACTATTTTTAACCATTCCATCAAACAGAAGGAACTTAATATCCTAAATCCCTGTATAGGCATCTCCAAATTAAGTATGAACAACGATAGAGAGCGTTACCTAAGTACGAGTGAGGTCAAAGAACTTTTAAACCATATAAGCGATTTTAGAGAGTTATTGTTTGTAAAGCTTGCATTGTCTACTGGTGGGCGATTACAAACTATCTTGCACATCAAGAAAAAAGATGTCAATCTTTCAAGAGGTAGCGTCTTGCTCATGGACTTAAAAAATGACAGCACCTATACTGGTTTTCTTCATGATGATGTGAAAGATATGCTAGAAAAGTACCTACCTACACTCAAAGGCGATGAGTATGTCATCGGTAGGAAGCAGACAAGACTTAGTGACAACGCCATGGCTCGCACCATCCGCCCAACACTTAACAAACTGTTTAACCAAGGTCTAGCTAAAGACGACAGAAAAAACAGAGTCGTCATTCATACGTTTAGACATACTTTTGCCTCTCATCTTGCTATCAACGGTACACCTATCTTTACCATTCAGAAGCTTATGAATCATAGAGATATAAAGATGACAATGCGGTATGCGAAACTAGCTCCTGATAGTGGGATGGATATGGTGAAGGAATTATATAGATAGTCCTAAATTTTCTTTTGCACAAGCAACATCATAACCGACCAATAGAGTTTATTCGGGACAATTAAAATATTTTATGTATTACTTCTAATTGCATCAACAACACTATTTTGATTCCATCCTACTATTAAACTTGCATAATCATGTATTACTTGAGGCATTCTTTCTTGTCCCCATGGTCTAACACCTATGATAGTTTTATCTTCCCAATAGGCCTTCTTTATCTCATATTCTATCCATGCACTATGAGCTGCATACATACCGCCAAATATCACAATGCAGTCTGCCTTTTTAATTTGACTATCCATACACCTTGTCAAAGCTTCTGATGTGCTATCATCGGGACAACTATCATGTTCGGGCACACTACAATTTTCCCAAGAAAAATTAGGTGCATCATTCAGCCATTCAACTACTTTCCAGTAATGTTCGCTACGTTTCCATGCATGGCTTATAAAGATATTTCTCGTTTTCAATGGTGGCATACTTTTATCCTTGTATTGTTTAAATTAGTTTACACTTATTGAACTTAAAATCCATAAATATGTGGAAATAAAACTATTGTTATCAATACTACTATTTGTATCAAAATAAAAGGGGTAACCCCTTTATATATATCAGTTGTTTTAATGTCCAAATCATTACTCTGAGCAACACCTTTCAAATAAAATAAACTAAAACCAAAAGGTGGTGTTAAAAAAGATGTTTGTAAATTCATTGCAATTAATATAGCAAACCATATTGGATCAATTCCTATTTTAAGTGCAATGGGTAGCAATATGGGAACAATAATATATGATATTTCAATAAAGTCAATAAAAAATCCAAGAAATAAAATAACCAACATTGAAAAAATTAAAAACCCCCATTTATCGCCAGGAAGACTCATCATAAAACTTTCAACGAGTGAATCAGCTCCCGTATATACAAACACCAATGAAAATGCTGTTGCACCTATCAAAATAGTAAATACCATTGCAGTTATTTTAACTGTATCTTTAGCTGCATCCATAATAATTTCAACACTAAACTCTCTATATAATAGAGAAAGTAAAATAGCTCCCATGGCACCTACTGATGCAGATTCTGTGGGTGTTGCTATACCTGTCAAAATAGAACCAAGAACCAAGATAATAAGCGTAAGAGGTGGGATTATAGACTTTAATGCTTTCCATATCTTTTTTCCTTTATCTACTTCTTTATTTGGTATAGCTGGGGCAAGAGTGGGCTGCAAGTAGGCAATGATTAGAACGTATACAATATAAGACCCCACCAGTACCAAAGAAGGGATAATTGCCGCTGCAAACAAATCTCCGACAGGAAGACTAAATACATCGGCTAAAATAATCAGTACGATTGAAGGTGGTATAATTTGTCCCAATGTGCCACTGGCACAAATTGTTCCAGCAGCTAAAGATTTATTATAATTATATTTAAGCATAATGGGCAAACTAATAACTCCCATAGCTACAACACTTGCACCGACAACACCTGTAGAAGCAGCCAACATACTCCCCACTAGTATTGTACTAATTGCCAAACCACCTCTTACATTTCCAAATAAAGCACCCATAGATTCAAGTAGTCTCTTTGCTAAATTTGATTTTTCTAAAACAAGTCCCATATAGATAAACAAAGGAACTGCAATTAAAATTGTATTGGTCATAATACTATATATACGAAAAGGCATCATAGAAAACATTGATAAAAACTCTTCTGAAAACAAAAGAAAAGAAAAGTCACTACCTGATACTTCTATATATGCAGATATTAGTCCAAATACAATAGCAACAGCTCCAAAAGAAAAGGCAACAGGGTAACCAACCATAAGTAGTAGTAGGGCTGTAAAAAACATATAAATACCTACCACTCGTTATCCTTTATTCTTTTTAGATTTCTCATAATAAATGTCATACTTGAGATAAGTAAAATTATAAAAGATAACGGTATCATAAATTTAATAATCCATCTATGTGTTAATCCTCCGGGGTCTTGGCTTATCTCATTGTATTCATATGAATCCAATACAAACTCATAACTACCATATATGATAAGCAAGGAAAATGGAATCAACATCACTATGGTGCCAATTATATTAATGAAAGCTCTTTTTTTAATCGATAATTTAACATAAATAAAATCAACCCCTACATGGGATTCTTCATTAAGTGCATATGAAATACCCAATAAAAACATAGCAGAGAATAAATGCCACTCCATCTCTTGTAAAGCAATACTCCCAGTGTGAAAAAAATATCTCAGGACTACATCAATAAATACATTCATTATTAATAGCAACATTAAGATTGCTGTAATATTGCCTAAATATTTATGTAGCCTATATAACAATTTATTCTACCTCTAAAGTAGTTTTAATATATCCATACTCTTCCATCTCCGACCATTTACGTGCTTTTTGCATAAACTCTTTTTGATTTTCCCAGATTTCTTTAAACAACTCATTTTTAGAGGCATACTCTTCTAGTACTTCATCTGTAGCCTTTTTTAGAGCTTTCATAACAGGTAAAGGAAAAGATTTAACTTTTATATTTGGATATTCTTGCTTCATTTTATCCCAAGCCATAGCAGATTCTGCAAAATTTTCTATATACATATCAGCAGATGCCGCTTTCATCGCAGTTTTCAACATAGCCTTATATTCATCAGGTAATTTCTCATACGCTTTTTGATTGATTAAAAATTGTAATTCACTAGATGGTTCATGCCACCCAGTATAGTAATATGGTGCAACTTTATAAAAACCCATTTTTATATCCATACCTGGTCCGACCCATTCTAAAGCGTCTATAGTTCCTCTATCAAGAGAGGTATATAGTTCACCTGCTGGGATGTTAGTGACATTCACGCCCAGTTTAGACATTACTTCACCTGCAAGACCAGGAATCCTCATCTTTAAACCTTTGAGGTCTTCAACAGTTTTAATCTCTTTTCTGAACCATCCACCCATTTGTGAGCCTGTATTCCCACCAGGAAAACTCAATACTTTAAACCTGTCATATACTTTATTCATATACTTCATGCCATCACCATAATATAGCCAAGCATGTTGTTCGCTAGCTGTCATACCAAAAGGTACAGTTGTAAACCATATAGTATTTATATCTTTACCTTTCCAATACATACTACTACTATGACCCATCTCATATTGTTTATTTTTCACCATATCAAGTATGCCTAAAGCTGCTTTATGTTTCTCTTTACCGTGGACTTCTATTATAAACTTTCCACCAGACATCTCTTTAAGCATTTCTGCCATTTTAAGTGGTGGACTTGCAGGAGGGGTAAGTGTTGAGGGCCATGTCATTGCCAGTTTCCATTTAACTATATCGCTAGCAAACATATTTGTGTTTAACCCAAAAAGCAAAACAATTAATATTGTTATTATTCTTTCCATTTTTTATCCTTATTTTAATGATTTAATTTTTAAAACTCCGAAAAGAGAATAATTTTCTTCTCTATCAAACTCACATATTAATCCAATTTCAGATAATATTTTATTTAGTCCGTTTACAGTTTGATTATGCAACATAGACTGATTATTTTTCATATATTTTGCAACAATATGAGTATCTAAACCAATGTTAATCATATATTTTTTCCAATTTTCTATATACTGTTTGTTATTTTCAATATTATCATCATACATAGTACATAAGAATAGTGCAGAAACTGTAGAATTATTAAATTTTTGTATTAAACTTTCAAAAAAACTTTTTATACTTACTTGGCACTCTAAATTTACAAGGCTATGTAGTACAAATGAACCAAATATTATATCATTAGTTCCAGACACTTTTGAGTAATCTTTTTTTAGAATTGAATAATTAACATGTTCTTTATAAACTCCAGAATTATTTGATATATTTAATCTAGTTTTTAACTGTTGCAATACAGATAGGTTACAATCATTAATAAAATATTTTTCAACAGGCAACCCTTGCGATACAAATTCAAATAAATCTTTGGGTTTATTTAACTCAACTATATGATTTAGTACTTTTTCTGTCAAAGTACCTGTCCCTGAACCTATTTCAAGTATTTTTATAGGTTGATGTTTATTCGCATGCAAAGATATAGTTTTCACCATTATTTCAGTAGCAAAATTTTCTAATAAGTCATCATACTTTGGTGTCCATAGTCGCATATTTATATCAAATACATTATCATCAGATTTCCCTAAATTACTACACGAACCAATTATTGAATTTATTTTACATATATCTGGTAAATATTGGAAAAGTAAGTCCTCAATAGAATTAATATTTTTATCAAACTTATATGAATATTTAAAAATATTTTCATATTCACTAGTTACATCATCCATTTTACTTTTTTTAATTAAATGTTCAAAATGAAGTTTTTCACCATAATCAGAAGGTTTATAAGACCCATATAACATCTCATGACCATTATCGTCTTTTGTAAAAAACATATTATTAATGTTATTAACCGAATTACTTGATAGGAATTTATCAAATGTAAAATATATTTTTGCCTCAAGCTTATTATTAGTAATTTTATTGAAACTTGTATTTAGTATAGTTTTTATTTCAGTAAATTGATTTATATTAAACAAATCTTCCCATTTAAAAACAAATATACGTTCTTCTATCCCTCTCCATAACTTTTCTATCTCCAACCCATACTTATTTTCAGTCCACTCTATGCTCCCTTTACTTAAATCTCTTACAGCTTTAATATTCGTTACACCACTTTCATCTAAAGTAATTAAACAGTCATCATAAAAAGCTGGAGAAGTTGTAAATTCATTAAGATTACTTATATCAATAACTTGCTTCTCTAATGCTCCATACCAACTTAAATATGCTTTCGCAAAAAGAGAACTTTCTTTATTCTTTAAAAGTTTCAGAGATGCTACTTCATTGTTTTTACTTATTCTTGTTATCTCAAATTCTGCTGACTTTACTTCTTTATATTGATCCGCAGAAATAAAACTTTTTTCTAAATGTTCCATATGTTTAGGAATACTCAATCCATTATTTTGGATTAACTCCAAATATGCGATATTAAGTTCATTACAAATACTTTGCAATAACATTTTTATATCTTCTTCTTTTCTTGTTATTTTGACTTGCCTATTTTTAAAAGGTGATTTTTCTAAATTTATCGAATCATCAATACATACAAAATTAATTGTACTCTTCGGTCTATTTAATATAGCACCCGCTTCATAAAGAAGCCAAGGATTGTTTATGTTTTCCTCGGTTAAAAAAACTATAATTTTAACTTTTTTATTAATTTCTCTTTCAATCTTTTCGTAGTCATCACTTATTTTTTCTTCTTTTTCTAAAAGTTCTCTAATGACTCCATTTAATTCTTGATCAATCCTTTCTCTCCATTTTTCTCCATCTTTAATTGCTTCATCTGAATAAAAAATCTTTAAAGTCTCACTTGGGAACATCTCTTTAAACACAGTATTAAAGGCACCAGCAACGATTTTACTCCTTTGTCTTGACCAACTTAAAAATAAATCCATTAATATTACTCCATCTCAAACTTAGCTCGTCTTGCATCATGCAATCCAACCCATTGACTATTTTCTACCAAAGCTTTTTTGCCAAGGTCAAAAACCACACGTTTTTTTTCTTCTGCGTTTCCTGTAACCAACAACTCACCAGCTCTCACAAAACTAGGATATATCTCTTCGAAACTACTCTTCTCTTCTTCATATCCTTGCACAAATAAAACCTTTTTCGCATATCCTGCCAACAATAGAGCTATACCAGATACCAATACCACAAAATGCCAATTTTGTGGAAAATGGCCATGCTCTACAACATGACAAAGCTCCAATAGATACCAAACAAATACTACTATTGCACCTATGAAACCAATACGAAATAACCGATGCTCATACTTCTCATATGTGTTTATTTGTTTATTTCTATTTTTAATCTCTCTTTGATAATAACACGTTTGCCCCGTTATCCAAGTCGCTTCATGTTCATAATGAGTATTATCTAAAAAATGTATATTTTTCAATGTCATACGCATCCAAGTAAGTGATATTGGTTCACTTCTAAGGTAATAGTCCGACACGCTTTTGTCTAGTCCGACAGCATTCCAAGCATTTTGGATTCGTATCGCCTCTGATAACCCTCTGGAGAAAATAAAATCATCTTGCAGTTTCCCTGTGTGCATAAAAACTTTATAAATAATCCATGCAATAAGAAGAAGCAGTAAGTACCCAACTATTAGATGGCTTGCCCAAGATTTAAACTCATCCACACCATACAGAACATGCATTAACTCCAAAAATATGATGGCACCGACTATAAGTCTTAACATCCAAATCATAAGCTTCTTGTACTTTGATTGGTTATTATTGGCTTGCCCTCCAAAAAAGTTTTTGTATGCTTGCAATAATGTTTTACCTGCTGTATCTTCATGTTTTTTTATCTCTGCATTCATCGCATCAATTTTGTCAAGATTTTTTTCAAAGCTCTTTTTGTCAAGTCGCCCCAAATATTCTGATGTAATATTTGAAGCATTTAAAGCTTGCTCTGGATTTTGCATTCTTACCGTAGGTATGATATGGATAATATTTCCATCTTTAGAGTCAAACATATTTTCATTTTTATCAAAATGCTCTTTTTGATAATGAACTATAGATGCTGTCCCTCCATTCTTAACTTCTTCCTCTTCCCCATCCCATAGAGCAATTAAAATATTTGATTTATCGGCGATATATTCACCAAGCTTTTGATAGCAATGTGTATGTTTACCATTCTCAGCTTCATAGCAATCAAGTGTAATGACTTTTTTAGCATAGTTCAAAAGTCCATCAAATTTTTCTTTATCAGAAATAGTTGTTAAATATTTTTCTTTTTCATAAGGAAGAATAACATGCAGTTCAATACCTAACTCTTTAGCAACTTCTGCTACGAGAGTATCTGCTCCATCTGCAAGTGCAGACAATAGTACGAGTGGGGTGCTTGGATAAGTATCTTGATAGCTTTTCAATAGAGACGTAACACTACTTTTTACTTCTTCAAAATCCTTTACATCTCGGTGTCCTGTCACACCAAAAATAAGCGGTATCGTTTGTAAGGTTCTCACTATAAGTCTCTCCCGAAAAGATAATAGTACTCTCTAACGCAATTTATATTATATTCCTCAATCTAACACACTATGCTACTTTATAGAAGTATGAGGAACTTGATAGGAAATATTCTATCATAAATTATATTGAGCTGTATTAAAATACTCAAATTACTATATTTAAAACTCTACCGTGGTACAAGATAAAGTAAAACTATTACATCTCTCCCTCTGCCCCTCTGGCGAAGAGTGGGGTTCGGGGCAAAGCCCTGAGATAGCATCTAGCGTAGCGGTGTAGGGTAAAAAAGTAAGCTCTCCTTAGTATGCATCCAAATTCAAGCTTGGGATAGTCTGAAGCTTGCTTCATACTAGCGTAAGCAGTTTGGATACACTACTAACGAGGCTTAACTTTTTGAGCCATACCTTGTAAAAAGTCTTCTTTCTTTACTTTTTAGAAAGTCTCAAATTGGTGCCACCTAAATTTTAGATGGTCTCAACTTGACACTCTCCAGATTTAGACAGTTACGTTTTGCTACCGTCTGTATTCTCTTTCTTAACCTTTAAAAGCTCATTTTCCTCATAACGATTGTTTGATTTTTTTAATGTCTTTTTATACTTTCGTACTGACTCTTTACCTATATAAAGTGCATACACATTCGCATAAAGCTGTTTTGTATCAAGAAACCCCTTGCTTACAAGTTCTTTTTTAGCTCTGTCAAACTTCCGCTTGGAGAAGCCTGTTTTCGTTTTTAATGCATCATTACTATTATCTTCATTGGGAGCTAATTTCATAAGTTTTATAAGTAAATAATATGCATATGGTGACAACCTCTCATCAATCCCTTTATCAACCATGATAAATTTTGCACTGGGATTTGGGGATTGATAATTAATCATAGTCCAAACTACCTACATTCTCATGCCATACGGACTTGGGGCAACATATTCTGGTTCTTCCTCTATTTCGATTTTAATTGGTTCAGGTGCTGGGTCTAAACTCAATTTGTACTCTGCAAAAGCACTTTCTGCTGATTCGGTTGTCACCTGTTCCTCAGAATCATCTAACAAAAACTCTAAATACCCTATGTAATCTTTATCACATAAAGGATTACCTTTAAAAAAATACTTTCTTGCTTTGCCTGCTTTAGTACATATTACACAACTCATTTTCACCTCCTTGGTGCTAAATTAATCTTTGGTCTCTTACGAGACACTTCTTCTTTTGCCTGCTTAAATAGCTTCATCTTTTTCACTTCATGCATAACTCCTTTAATTGATTTTGCAATACTTGTAATTCGTCCATTAACTCCTTCAAGTAGCTCTTGTATTGACTCTGTAAAACTTCTGTCTTTTGTGCTTGAATATTCAACTTCTGCATCAATGTGTTTTGCATTGTGTGTAATGTCTGTTTCCACTGCTTCTCTTGATTTTGTAAGGTCTGCATATACTCCTTGCTCTGCTGCTCTAATACTCTCTGATAACTTATGGTTTGTGATTTCAATCTGTTCAAGTACCTGCTTCTCTCGTTCTGTAATAATGCTTCGCTTTTCTCTAATTTGCTTAAGATGTCTTCTGATAATTCGTTCATTTAACTTTTCTCCTTTATCATGAAATAGACTGATTTTTCGTCCTTGGTCTGTGACAAATCTACTTTGGGTATCAGCACGAACAGTGTTCCGTTCTGTTCTATCTGATACGTCTCTGGTATTACCCAATCGCTTCCTTCGTACTGGTACAGGGTGAAACTTGTAACTACGATTAAGATAATCAATAGGATAAGGTTTAAGAGTGAATAAAGGTGTCCTTGCCTTTCGTGTAGTTTGATGCTGTTCAGTGTGTTTTTTTTCTCTTTCTTCAGCTCGCGTCTGAGCTCTATGCCTTGCTGGTTTATACTGTTTATCAATCTCTCTTTTTCGCTTACTATTGTAGTTGTCAAGCTTCTCTCTGAGCTTGTCAAGACTTCTTTCGTC